>ENA-OXQY01000078-OXQY01000078.1-human-gut-metagenome-genome-assembly--contig:-NODE-78-length-35095-cov-50.213927_pt1 | contig 35095 bp, 39 predicted proteins | sample MGYA00249588_ERZ652575 | MGnify/ENA primary metagenome ERZ652575 (study PRJEB26925, sample SAMN05826562) | human gut metagenome | biome: ENVO:2100002; feature: ENVO:00000062; material: ENVO:00002003...
GAGTAAAGGTGGAGGGTTTCTTCAAGAGTGAGACCTATCAGAAGGATGGCAAGGACCATCATGTGATCAAGCTTATCGCCACCAGCCTCTCAGAGGTAGAGAAGCAAAAGAAGGAGGAGGCAGCTTAGCCTCCTTTTCTATATCTGCCACGTTTATCTTTCCAAGGCTATCTTTTTAGGTAGTCTTGGATTGATGGTACTTGGGGGATGGTATTATATCTACTTTTCGATGAAATCGTTCTTTTTGGGAGCCAAGGAGGAATACATGGTTGATATGGACTGCATGTGTTTCTCTTGGCTCTTTTTCTTTTATGCCGGCTCTTTTATCTTTGTCTATCTGTTTTGTTGGTATCTATGGTTTGGTTTTACTGTGTCGTGGTTTAGGTAGATATCCATTGGAAGATGATACTTATATCTATAGTTTTCTACTGTAGTTTTGTGAATAGAACCTCGTTTTTATCATTTTGTCGCAGCATAATCCCATCAGGCTTTTTATCGTGCAAAGGTATGGCAGTCTTGGCAGATACCAAACACCACGTTGTTATCGGCGAAGAATCTTTTCCGGCAGCCTTCCGAAATCATAGATTGCGGTTTTCCGGAAAAGATTCTCTACCGATTGTTTGGCTTTCTGCCACTTTTGACAGCCATCTTTTTAGGCACGAAAAAAGGCTTGGTGTGAAGGTTATGCCGGAATGCTAAAAAAAAACTCGGATTCATCCTCAAAACTCCAGGGATTTGAAAAAGGCTGGTTGTTTCAGGAAATCCAGAATATTTTAAGTTTAATTTAAAGCAATTTGAGATATGAGACAGAATTTTTCGGGGTTTTGCATGGAGGAATTTCCTCAGTATAAGGCTTATAACAATGGGCTTGGAAACTTGACCACAGTGGAGCTGATTTCTTTGGTTATCGGTACAGGTACACAGAAGAATGTGGAACAGGCACGTCAGATATTCAATGTGATGGAGGAGAGCTTGCGAAATATTGCCAAGGCTAGGGTAGAGGACTTGCAGGTGGTTCAAGGTATCGGGGATTCCAAGGCGATAGCTCTTCTGGCAGCCATAGAGCTTGGTAAGCGTTACAGCTTGGAGAATATGGCAGAGCGTCCCGATTTGGGCAGTAGCTTGGCTATCTATAATTTCCTTTATCCGCATGTGAAGGATTTGGAGGTGGAGGAATGCCATCTGCTTTTGATGAACCAGAACTTCAGGCTTATCAAGCATGTGCCTATGAGTCATGGGGGTATCACGGAGACGGCGGTAGATGTGCGCAGAATCATGAGGGAGGCAGTTTTGAACAATGCCACTATCTTGGCAATTGCTCACAATCACCCATCCAATAGCCCTCATCCCAGCAAGGCTGATGATATGCTTACCAAGAGCGTCAAGGAAGCTTGCAGCATCATGCGCATCTTTTTCATGGACCATGTGATAATTGCTGATGGGTGTTATTTCTCTTACCATGATAAGGGTAGATTGGATTTATAAAGGTAACGGAGAGGCTCACCACCTCTCCATATAAAAATATTTGTATGAAAGTACGTTTATATCACGATGAAAGGGTGAGTGCCAAGGATGCGCCGGATGCATGGGCTATCTATTGTCCTTACCCTAAGTAGTATCAGAGGGTTACGGGTATCAAGGGCGTTTATCTCGGCTGCAAGCCTACAGATGGCGGTTTGATACGTTGTTGTTGGGAATCCATAGAAGTGGGGCAGAGAATCAATTTGGGAAAGCGAGTGGATGTATCTAGCACGCCAATGGCTATTCAGATTACTTTTCACAGAATAGAGTATGTTTATCAGCATGCTTGCAAGGTTGATACCTTGGAGGCATGGGGAAAGTTTCAAAGAGTTTAAAAATAAGGATTATGAATCAGAAAGAAGTTTTGGAGTTTGATGGTTTTCGTGTGGAAAGAGAGTCTTTTCTTGGAGGGGATTGTTATGGCGTAGTCACCTCCTGCAAGAAAGACGAGAAGGGTGTTTCTTATCATTTGGAGGTGGAGTTTGATATATCTACAGCCAAGTTTCATTTTTCCAAGTGTTATGCTCATGAGGTGGTTCCTTGCCTTGAACTTTCTGCCGGCGGTAAGCTCAAGGTCATGGCTTATCTAATAGAGAAGGCGGCTAGTGCGTATGTGACGGAGAAAGCGGCTGCTCAAAAGATGTCTTTGGAGAAATTGAAGGTGTTGTATCATGAGGATGAAGTGGTGATGGGAGAGATTCTTGCCTTGGAGAAAGCCGATGGTTTGACTATAGAGGAGTCGTTCTTTCTGTATATCCTTGCTCAGAATTGGGCGAATGGTGATGAGTTTTCATGGGCTTGTGGAGGAGTAGAGGAAGAATGGGTGTCTCTTGTGGAAGAGGCAAGGAAGATGAAGATTTGATGTTTAAGTGTATATTTAGAATAGAAATCCTATGTTTTGGTAGGGTTTCTTTTCGCTTTTGATGTTGTTTTGTCTTTGTGGGGATTTGACCCTTTGGTCAAGTTTTCAGCTTCATCCGCAATGTATATCATTGTAGATTCATATATGTTTAGGACAGGTGAGGTGGTTTGTATCTATGTCAGCAAGATATCTGGTTGTTGAAATGGAGTGTATTGCCTTTTAAAGTATCTCTTGCTGATGTTATGCACAAGAAGAGGTCTTTTCGAGTCTGGTCAAGGGTGACTTACCCGCGAAGGTGGACTATTTCCCATCTTCACTGGGTAGTTCACGCATGACCATTTTCTTCAAGACTCACGCCAAGGCGTTCTCTTCATGTACATGACAGTTTTAATCCCCAAGGCAGTATGGCTTGCCATGCTACCTTGCCACCTGACCATATTGTCAGAAGGCTAAAGGGAGAGAGGTTCGTTTTCCCACGGTTCCCTTTGGTCATGGTGGGAAAACACCGTGTTTGATATGATTTCTGATGGGATATATCTAGGGTTCTATTTTGTTTTTTATGGGGAATAAGCCTCACTTTTTATCTTTTCTAGCCGGTAGCCATCACCATAGTCTTTTTACTTTGCAAAGGTATGTGAAGTCCTGGCAGATACCAAACACCACTTTGTTATCGGCTAAGATTCTTTTCCAGCAGACTTCCGCAATCAGAGATTGGGTATTCTAGAAAAGATTCTTGACCGATTGTTTGGCTTACTGCCCCCTTGGACTTCCATTCTTTTATGCACGTAAAAAGGCTAAAGTGATGACGGTTATGCCGGAATGTTTATAAAAAAAAGCTCGGATTCTTCTGAAAACAAAAGCTTGAAAAGGCAGTGAATCAGGAAATCCAGAATATTTTTTTGAGTGTTGAACTTTTAAATGAGACAAGATGAAAGTATTTCTTTTTTATCGTACAGACAATTGGAACTCCCGTGAGAGCAAGGACTTGGTTTACATCGGGACAAACAGGGAGGCTAGTATCAAGAAGCTGATGAAGTTGGAGAGTGAGCCTATTACTGAGGAGCAAGCTGAGGACATCAGACGGATGAACCAAAGTCAGTGCAATAATGTGGGGTATGAGTGGGTAGTGGAGGTTTGGACTCTGAACCATTTGAGTGAGTAACTTTTAAAACGATTTTTTATGGCTAGATTGATAGATGAGGGCATGATAGCCCAGTTGAGTAAGAAGCAGGGATATTTCTTGAAGTACTTTCCTGCAAGAATCCGTAATGTGGGTGAGGATGCCAAGGAAGATAGAAAGCTTATCTATGCGTTCAAGGATGCAAGGGATGATGCTTACAAGTTGGTGGCGCAGATGGTGGATGGCTATTTGAAGCGTGAGTATGGCGAGCAGGTGAAGGACATGGTTTTCCTATGTGTGCCAGCTAGCCGTCAGGAGGTGAACAAGAGCCGCTACAAGGAGTTCTGCAAGGAGGTAAGCCGATTGAGTGGTATCAAGAATGGTTATTCCCATCTTATCTTGATGGAAGACCGCTTGGCAGTTCATGAGCGCAGAAGAGGAAGAGAGAAGGAGATTTCCAAGGTGAGCATCATGGATTTTGACAAGCCTTTTTTCAAGGGTAAGCAAGTGCTCATCTTTGATGACATCATCACCACCGGTGGCTCTTATGCCATCTTTGCCGAGGAGGTGGAGAAACATGGCGCTCATGTGGTGGGAGGTTTGTTTTTAGCTAGAACACATTATATATATAAGAAGGTATGAATCAGATTTTCAAAAAGCAGAGCGTTGTCTTCACCGGACATCGCTCTGTTCCAAAGGACAAGGAGCAGAAAGTGAGACAGCAGGTGAGAGGAAAGATAAGGTTGCTTTTCTCGTTAGGTTTCAGAAAGTTTGTTTCGGGCATGGCGCTAGGTTTTGACATGTTGGCAGCCGAGGAGGTTATCAAGCTGAAGGAGGAACTGAAGGGGGTAAAGTTGGTTGCGGTTGTTCCTTACAGAGGTCAGAGTGAAAGGTGGGCTCCCTATCAGCGTGAGCGGTATCAGCGTATCTTGAATGAGGTGGATGAAGAAATTGTGCTCAGTGAGGGGTATTACAATGGTTGTCTGCTCAAGCGCAATGACTATATGTTAGCCCATGCAAGTGGCATCATCGCCTATTATGATGGCAAGCCAAAGGGAGGAACTTTCTACACTTGCAGAAAAGCCAGGCTGAAAGGATTGGACATCATCAATCTTTATCGATGAATTTTGAGGGTTTCTCGCCAAAAGGCGAGGAACTTTTTCTTGTTTTTGGGGGTATATGAGGGAGTTTCGGGAGTTGTTATGCTAAGATGATACTCCAATTGTGTGCTAAATTAGCCCTGCGATTTTAACATATAAGATGTTTGCATTTTAACATTTTAAAATGCGCTTCTATCATATCTAGAACATGTCATAAAGTCTTTATATACGGCGTTTTGGGGATTTTGTATCTACTTTTTGGAGCTTCAAAACTTGCATAATAGGGTTTTGTATAAATGTTAAATATATAGTTATATAGCGAAAACTACTACTTTTTAAGTTTTCTTTTTTACTTTTGCACCCAGATTCAGGTAACATATCAATAATCGTATTAGAATAAAATGAAGGTAAAAAAGTTAATTGTATTCGGTATGACCATGATGGCCATATTGGTTTCCTGTGAGCGACATCCTTCCTTCTCTTCGTCTGAGGAGGCATTACAGGGATGCAAGCAGCAGCTAGAGCTTTTGAAGCAGAAGCAGGATGCGTCCATTGAGGACCTTTCTTCTCTTACCTCCACTTGGCTGGAGGTACGGGATTCTGCTTACAGTAGTTTTGGCAGGGACTCTTCTCTCAACCTCAAGAGTCCGATGGCTGTGGCATATTTCATGGTGTCGGATTCCATACGGGCGGAAATCACCCGTTTGGCATTTGTCAAGCCTCGCTCGCTTCGTGAGGTGATGTATTTCAAGCTGAACACTGCCATGCAGCGGAAGGTGTTGGAGAAGAATGCCATCTTCAAGGATGCGGTGAAGTATTATGAGAAACTTGATACTTATCCGCTCTATCCATCATTGAAGACGACGCTTGCAGCCTATGGCAAACTACTTTCCTCTGCCACGTCGTTCAAACAGGGTGACGAGCTGATGAACTTCATAGCCTTGGAGGATAAATGCTTCAGGAGTTTGATGAAGTATCTTGCTCAGGTGGATACAGAGACCCTGCAGAAGCTTACCATGGGCACCACCCGGGTGTTTGATGGACTCTACTCATCGGTGGGGGCACAAGTGGATGATGTCAACGACAGAACCATGTTATATCTAAGCATGCGATTCAACCGGCGCATCATTCAGAATGCCTTGGCATGTAAGGAGGATATTTTGTCCAGAAGACGCCTTGGTAACACCCAGCAGGCCAACTACCGATGGATGCTCATCCAACCTTTCATGGCCATTGACGACTATTCTGCTGCCGTGTTGACTGAGGAGCAAAGAGAGCAACTTCTTGCCCTCTCAGATGACTTGCCCGGCTTGCTTGAAAGGTTGGATGCCAGGAAACATGTTCGAGACAAGGAAAATAACTTGACAGAGGTGTTGTCGGAGTATTTCCTTAAATCATATCTATCATCAATATTATAATTGCAATCAAATGATTAAGACATTAAGCGACTACAATCTTTTAGAGAGCGAGGAATGGAAGGATTCCATTAATACGCTCTTCCTGGAGTTACGCAGCAAGCTTCCGGAATTCTTTAAGGAGGTTCCTCTACCTACGATTCCTCATGAGGATTACGTGGAAGTTGTCATACCTGCTTCCAAACAGGTTATGATGGAGGATTTGGTAGAGTGGTTGGAGAAGAAACTTGGGCTTCACATCCTCTATGCCAGCAAGCAGAACTATGGCAAGCTGTTAAAGGCGGCAGCTTATTCTACACCGGTGGATGGCAGTATGTTTATCATTCACATGGGGAGTGAGCAGTATGGGGTCATTGATTCGTTGACGGTTCACTTTTACGACAGTGATGAAACCATGCTTTTGGGCATCCAGCATGTGCTCAGGGATGTTACCAGGGTGCCGGCAGAAGTTCTGGAGTATCAAAAGATGGATGAGATTCTCTCGTTCTTTTTCTAATTTAAAAGATGGTGATGATTGTTTTGAAATGGCTCATGGCTATGCTGCTTACATCGGTTCCCTTTGTATTCCACTATTGCATCAAGCCTAAGGCTGCCAGCTCTGATAAGTGGCGCAACTTCTATAGTTTCCTGTCTGCCCGAATGCCTTGGCTGAAAAGGAAGGCGCTTGCCGTCAAGGCATGGATCTCCTATGTATATCACAAGATGTATAGAAGTGACTACGGAAGAAAATTCTTTACATTAATTCTTGTCATTTGTATGCTAGTGTTTCAGGTGGTGGACTTTCATGCAGCCAAGGAAGCCTGTTCGTTTCAGGTGGAATGGGCTGCCAGAGGGAAGGCTTTGAGCCTTACACCTTATGATATAGGATTCCCTGGCATTGATGGTGAGGTAGAACTGGGTCCCAAGTCGTTCATGGAGAACATCCTTTATCCGTTTCAGACCTCTCTCTGGGTTTACATGGTGGCTTTGATGATGACGTTGCTGCTGTTTTCCTATAGGCTTGCCGACAGGGTGTTGGTTGGGATTCATGGGAGCAGGTGCTTGCAAATTCTCCTTGCCTCTCTTGCTATTGTGGTGGCAGTGGTTGATTGTGGACGTGCCTTCCTGATGGGTGAGCTGATCTTTATCCTGCTCATGGCCGGTATGGTTTATCCATTCAAGCAGCTTCCGCCTGTTCCCGGGATGAAAAGCAGGTGGCGAAGCTTGGGTTCTTGGCCACGGGGAAGGAATGCAGCCTAGGAGCTTTTGAAAGAGCATCATTATATAGTTGAATGGTTATATCTAAAAGAAATATTCAAATGGTAAAAGAAAATAGTAGCAGTAGCGAATCGCTTCCGAAGGAGGAGAGATTCGTCATCAACATGTCGTCAGAGCTGATTGCTTATCTCTGTAACGACTATTCGTATCGCAATCCCAACAGATTCTCTCGCTTGAAGGCTTTGCAGAATTTGCTCATCCGTTTCCAAAAGGCTAAGCTCGCTTCCAAGGACATGGATGTCAACATCGCGCAACTGGTGAAGGCATGGGGATGGAGTCGCCCGGCGGTGCTGGCCTTTGTTGACCAGCTTCAAAAGTATGAGATTCTGGAGGTGTGCAACATGGTAACCAGTAAGGTGGTGCATTTGAAGCCCAGCATCTTTAGCTCCGGGCTTTCTCCAACTCCTGGTGCATAGCCTCTCTTCAGCCCTCTTTCCTGGAAGATGGGCACGATGGATAAATATCATTTTCGGCTTCGGTCAGGTGCCCTGCCATATCAGGAAAACTGCTTCTATCGAAGGCTCGTTTTCCAGGGGCGCTTGCGCCGGAAACCGTACTTTTTTACAACAGGGGGGAGCCTAATCCCCGGTTTCATGGCTAACGCTTTGAAACACGGAGGCTTACCTGCCAATTTCTTGGCGACTTCGTGCGGCAAGCCGAGGTAAGCGATTAGGCTTAGGGAAAGTCCCTAAGAACCCTTCAGTCCCTGCTGACAAACAATGGAAGTTATGGCAAAACAAGTACTCGACATTAGAGCCGGAAAAGCCATGACAACCTCTCAGAGCAATGAGTTTCTTCGCAATGCTAATGGTGGCGAGAGGTTGAAGCGTTGGAGCGGCAACTATGATTCTACTCGCGAACACCTGAATTTTGAGATTAAGAAAGGTGGGGTGATTTGTGAGGTGGACAAGAAAACATCTGTCCCCAAAAGAATCAAGATGCTGCTTGAGGAACGAAAGATTTGGGACCCGAACAGGGGTAGGGATCCGCCGTTTTTCCGTACGGTGGCCAATATCATTTTAGGTGGTTCCAGGGATCAGATGCATCGTCTGGCCTTTGGTGACCAGGTGGTGAACCTCAAAAAAGGGGCTGATAACTCTAATATTGTCCGGCGTCCGGAGATAGAAGAATGGGCTAAGGACATGTATAAATTTGTATGTGAAAGGTTTGGTGAACAGAATATCGCATCCTTTATCGTGCATCTGGATGAAACCAATCCTCATGTGCATTGTACAATGCTTCCCATTACAGAGAACAATAAGTTTTCCTGGAAGTCCTATTTCGGTGAGTTGAAGACGGATGGGCTCAGAATTTACAGCAGTCTTCACAATGACATTGCCAAGATTAATCAGAAGTATGGTCTGGAGCGTGGTGATAGAATTGCTGAAACAGGAGCCCGTCATCGTTCCACGGAGGAATACCACGCTGAGCTTCGGGAAAAGTTAGTGAGTGAGAATGAGCAGCTATCTCAAACCATCGAGGGGCAGCAGACTGTCATCAGGGAGCAGCGCGCTACTTTGAGTGGCTTGGAGAAAGACATCAAACATGCCACTGCCAGGTTCAAGGCCCTTCAGACCATGATTGCCAATTTGGAGTCTAAGAAGAATCGGTTGTTGGAGGAGGTTGAGCAACTCAAGCGAGACCGTGATTCCGGAAAGATTAGTGCCGAAGAGGCAAAGATCAGGCTTGATAGGATTCAGAAGGAACTGGAAGAGGTGGATGAGAAAATTGCTGACAAGACTCAAAAACTTCATACTGCAGAGTTACAGCTTGCCCAGTTGCAAACCAAGACCCTCTCGGCTGAGAGAAAGTTTGAAGAGGTACAGAAGAAGCTTCAGAAGGAAGTGCCTCTGCTCAGCAAGGCCACCGTCAAGGAAATGCAGCAAATGGGGTATATGATGATGGCCACCGATGCCAAGCACCGGGTAGCCAAATATCATGAGTTCCTCTCTTCGCTTCCTTTTGAACAGAGGCAAGTGGCAAGGCAGACAGGAGACATTCTCTTTGATGGTTCCATAGCAGAGACCATCATGGATAATGCCGTTCAGGTGACTTCCATTGCCGCTGCTCTATATCTGGGCTATTTGGATGCTGCCACTAAGATTTCACAATCCGGTGGTGGCGGTGGCGGACCAGGCACAGGATGGGGAAAGCGTGATGATGAAGATGACCTGGCATTCCGCCAGCGTTCCTTCTTCATGGCTCTTCACATGATGAGACCTTCTCAGAAGGTTCACAGAAAACGATAGGAGTGGATATACCGTCTGCTTTTTCTCTTTACTTGATTGTTAGATAGTTGATCGGCTTTTGTTTGTAATTTGCATCTTTCATGCCGATGAACTATCTAAGCTTTACCCACCAGAAGTAAGACAGGAAGTAGGCTAGATGATGAAAGTCTTTTGTCATCTAGCCTGTCTTCTTTGCTTTATATTCATATTATCATTGGTTTACATGTAATGAGGTAAACGGTTTCGTAGTTCTGATAATTTTACAATTCTTGCTTTTCTATCCATTTTAATATCTAAGGCATGTTTGAGGCTTAGTAGTCTGTAATGTGTAAATCAATGTTTAGCATACCTGCTTTATCCATGCAAAGAGGGTGCGTCACAGACTTATGACACACCCTCGTTGGGTTATATCTGTTGTTTTCATCTGTAGTTTTGAGCATACATCCTCGTTTTATAATTTTGTCGCATCATAATCCCACCATGCTTTTTAGGCACGAAAAAAGGCTTGGTGTGAAGGTTATGCCGGAATGCTAAAAAAAAACTCGGATTTCTCTCAAAACTCCAGAGATTGAAAAAAGGCTGGTTGTTTCAGAAAATCCAGAATATTATTAGTTAAACTTTAATGAATTGGCAATTATGGAACAAAGTAATGTATTTGATTTTGACGGCTTTCAGATAGAAAGAGAGTCTTATCTTGGAGGCGATTGCTACGGAGTGGTTACTTCATGCAAGAAGGATGGAGCAGGGATTCCTTATCATTTGGAGGTGGAGTTTGATATTTCCAAGGCAAGGTTTAGCTTTTCCAAGTGTTACGCTCATGAGGTGGTCCCTTGTGATGAACTTTCTGCCGGTGGTAAGCTTTCTGTCGATGGTACCATAGACCGTGATGAGATTACCATTCTTCAGATCTTCTCTGAGGGGAATAGGGACAACGATGGTCTGTTCCTCTACCTGCGTCTCATCCTTCAGACGATCATAGGCAAAGTGCCCAAAGATCTTGTCGGATTTGATGTAGATGCCTCTGAGACAGACCACGGTCATGTTGATTTCCTTATGCGTCAGGAAATTCTTGAAGATATTCAGTAGCTCTGCCGGTTGGTAGTAGCTGTTTGGAACGATTCCTTTTGGGTTGTCTTGCGTCATAGTTTGCTCTTCTTTAAATGAAACTTAGTCACTGTTATAATATGCCACAGGATTTTGTCCGATGGTGATGATTTGGCTGGCATCCTTACCAAGATAGGGAGAGTTCTTCAGCTCCTTCCCTTCACATTCGTATCTTTTGGGGTATCTTGCATCGGTAGAGAAATTCCACTTTTCTGGAGCAATCACTTCTTTCACGATACCGTCTACATGTCCTACTACGAGTGAAATCTTGGAAAGTCTCTGTTTGGAGATTCTCCAGTATTTTCTGGTGGCTTCATATGTTGATGGCCGATAGTATTCACTATGTCTATCCGTACAGTGGAAAGATCTCTTGATGTTTACAAAGAGAATTCTGTCTGATGCAGATATTTTTATGGGTTCTTTCATCTATTTTTGCTTTTAAATGTTGTTGCTTACACAGTTTTTAGAATACAATTTCTTCAACATTTTGTTCGCTGGCTGGCAAATCTGTAGTTTGGTCTACTGCCTGAGGTTCTTCGTTGATTATGTTCTCTGTATTACTCTGTATATCTTTAACAGTTTCTAATTTTTGTATATCTTTACTTTCTTGGAGCTTCTTTTTGCGTATAACTTTTTTTGAAGTCCGGTTGTGTTTGATATGTTCTGATTCTATCTGCTGTTCTTGTTTGTCTTCTGTTTTGACGATTCCAGAACCGCAAAACTTAAATGCTATTGCAATTACAATAAATAATATAATAGCATATGTAATAGTCTTTATAGAGACATTATTAGTTTGAATCTTTCTTGATTGTTCTGTTAAGTTTTCTAGCTTTACATCATAACCACCAAGATGGTCATCATAGAATCCATACTTGCGATAAAAAGCGTCTTTTGCCGCTTTTTCTAATTGGGGTATCTGGTATAACCGTATGGGCTGTCGTAGTGAACTTTGTTTATTGTCACATATGAATTCTGCACTTGTACCTTTTGGGAATTTACATCCCAAATAGTTACCTAATATCGTAACTTTAAATAGATTACTATTGTTATTGTTCATGTCAATTCTCTTTATTTTAGCAACACAATTATTTAATGTATTCTACTTGAACTTAAGCAACAGAAACTTGCTCCAGATTTTGCCAGATCGGATATTTCACTTGTCTTTAGTGTTGCATGGATGAAACAGCAAAATCCTCAACGGCATGGCAAAAGTACAAATAAAATCTGAGATTCTTACTTCTTTCTGGGATTTTTTTTACTTTTGCTGTTTGTCCGCTATGATGGATGTTGAACAGAAGGGTTGTATAAGTGTCCTTCATTGCCATGTTTCAAATGCCATTGATTCCTTCCAGTATATCTGTGGCTGGCTCCCTTTTGGTTTTAGGAAAGAAAAAGAGGGGAAGGGGTAATTTTCATGATACGCTGCGTCATTCAAGAAATGTATAACCTTAGCTTCAGGATGCGAAATCTGATACTGGATGATGGTGAATATTCGCTATGTTGTCTGATTTCTGTTGTTGGGGTGAATGGGCTGGTAGTTTAAGCAATACTGTTGCTGATAATTGCTCTTTGTCAAGTACTGATGTAGATGGCTCAAATGCCAAAAATCAGGCTTTCCTATCAAATTTGAAAGTGGATGGAATATAGAGCTTTAGAAATGAACCATTATGAACCGTTTTTCTGAATCTCGATGTAAGTGATGCTGGAAAATTGTAACTGTCTGATAATCGGAATGGTAGAGAAATGCACTTCATACGCCTCTCAACTTTAAAACAGAATATCTTAGTGAAAATCAATATTTTAACATTTGTAATTTGTGTGTTTACATTTTTTTTAGTATTTTTGCAACGTATTTCTGTGTTTCTCATAGAGAGATGCAGGAGAGTTAAAATTTATAATATGGCTTTCATCAGAAGCAGAATGTTTATGAAACACAATTTGCTAAACACTAGCCTGTTCGCATCATGTATGTGTAAGGTTGAAAGACATAAAAGTATTGAAGATTAGTGGAAGTTAGTCTATTGGTTTCTCAATGCTGTGATACTTTTCACAACCCCAATAACTCGGGAAGAGGCATCTTTTCAGGGGAAGCCGAAATATGTCTTGCGACCAAATCTGGTTGGATGTTTGGTTACACTTTTTAACTCTTTCCTTGTGTTTACAATTCAATTTCAAAATCCTGTATGTGGTTTATAGTCAAGACTGAAGTTTTTTCAGAGCAGCAATCCATAGATTTTCTGCGTGAAAAATACAATCATATCATCACCGACTTCTATTTTCCTTTAGGAAGAAAAACCTACAAGAACGAAAATGGAGAAGTGAAGGTACGCTTTGTGCCGGTCTTGCAGGGAATGTTCTTCATCAGAGTGCAGAATGAAAGGCGTTTGAAAAAGGTTCTCTCCCCATATGGCTACTTTATGTACAAGGGTTTTGAAATGGAACCGCATACTTCCGAACTGGTAGAACGCACCTTCTTTACCAAGGCGCATATTCTAACTGCTGACAGCAAGCAGATGTCATTGGACGAAATAGTAAGACAGTCAAAAATCCCTGATGAGGATATGGAGACTTTTGTCTATTTCAATGACAGAATAGGCGATGACATCAATGGATTGAGTATCGTAGAAAAGCGTTACAGCGACTTGGTCAAGGAGAATGACACCATCCGCATCCTCTCCGGGCCTCTGGCTGGTCGGGTTGGCGTTATCAAGCAAATCAAGCATAAGGGTAAGAAAGATCGTCATCTTTTGGTTCGCTTTGGAAACAACTATTGTCTCAGTATCTCCAATATCCGCCAATATGCCTTGCAGATAGAGCATGAGGCTCCTTCTGAATCAGTGGGTGCATGGCGGGCTATTGACCAGATGATCGGTTATCTGCAGATGAAGGAACCTTCGAAAAATGCGGGGAATCTATTACGCAAGCTCTTCATGAATTATCAGAAGAAATTGACCATATATCACAACCGTCAAACTTCTGATATCGCCTACAGTAAGATGATGGCAAACAGGAAGGATGTCCAGCAACAGGAGGTGCTTGAAAATTTAGATGAATCGATGTGGAAGAACTTCCGCATCCTGGCCAACTACCTCCCTTGTGATAATGCAACCCTCGAACAGGGATTGAAGGAACTGATTCCAGATGTCGTTCTCCGTCCGTTTCTCACGCCTGCTTCAGGCATTGCTATTCCTGAGGGACGGGACTACCATGTATTACAGCATAATGGAATTACGGAATTCATCTTTCCATGCAACCTTCGGGAATTCTTCAGGGGCAAGGAATATGAGGCAGACAAATATGCACCGGTCTTCGATGAGGACTATGAGTATGATGCTCATTTCGCACTTTTGAAGACTGTAGAAGGCAAGGTAAAGGCTATCTGTTCATGGGGGGGTTCTATGACAATTATGCTTCTCAAAGTAAAGATGAAAGGGCTCTGTTCCTTTCAGACCTGGAAGCAAAGAAATATTCCCGATTGCTCTACCTGCTTACACAAAGCGACTATCGGTTTGAAAAGATCGATGGAATCGGGGGCTTTTCGCTAGAGACAGGTATTGAATACCCTGATGATATGGAGGAGTTGGGGAGAAGAACTCATGAGTTTTTCACTCTTCATTCATCTCTCTTCACTTCCCTCACCGCAGCAGCCGTAGAAGTATGGCAGGGAGCGCGTCTTCTGATTTGGCGTAAGTATCTCCAGCGCTACGTCTTGCTTCATAAGGTGCCTGTCATCGACCAGCCTTCTGTCATCACTGTTGATTCCAAGCAGGAAGATGCATTTGCAAAGACTGACGGCAAATCGGATATGACAAAGATAGCCGCAGTTTTGAATGAGGCGAAGGAAATCATAGAGAACCATCTGGCAAAGGAAGAAATTGCGTATGCTATATTACGGTTTCTTTCCACCTCATTGGTATTCTCTTCCCATTTTGCAGAAGATGAACTATATAATTATATCACAGACTCATTTCATCCGGACAACACGCTTTCTGAGTTGTTCCATGAAATTGTAGGGAAAATCACTCAGATGGATCACAGTTCTTCTATAGTCAGCCATCTTCATAAAGGAATGGTAGAGTTGCAGAAACAAGATTCGTGGATATACTTTAAGTTTCCATCCTATCTCAAGCAGATTCAGGCGATAGATAAGATGGTAAAAAATAAAGAAGGAATTAAAAATTAATATTATGCTGAAACTGAAACAGGTAATTATTAGAAAAATTGAATCCAAATTCAAAGATTCTAAGTATGTGGCAGATATTGTGAAAATCAATGATGAGACAGGTTGTGGTGGTCTTCATGGCTACACTGACATCAACGACCCCGCCCTTGATGAATACCGTGATTGGATCAATTTCCATATTCGGATGATGGAGAGCATGAACGCCAGTAAGATGACCCTGACTGTTGGTGAGAATGTTGAACTCTGAAATCAAATTATATATTCCCCATTCGAGAGGCGACAAGCGCAGAGCGATACTGCCATGGGGAACTAAATGAACCATTTTTGAATATGGCTACCCATTACTATATTACATTCCATTCTTCGACTTACGATACAGGAAAGAGCTATTCTTCTTGCTTGCAGATTCTGTCGAAAGACAATCTTGTGGCTATAGGAGAAGATATATCCCTGAAAATCCCTATGTCTTGGTCGAAGGAGAAAATGGCAGATTATATTTCCTCTTATGTCGTATCACATCCCGAAGAAATGGTGGCGATATTAGACGATGAGGAGATTGTTCTGGTACATGATATTATTGCAGGCGGCAAGGGAACTGTTCTTTGGAAACGTCACTTGCTCAAATATCACCATCTCAAATGTATGGTTTGGGTAGTGGTTAATACAGTAAACAGAGGCAAGGATGGATTCGTGATGCTGGATGAGATAAGAGAGGCATTTGCTCCCTATATTGAACAACGATATGGTGCTGCTAAGGAAAATATGAAAAGTGCCAAATCAAAAGCAGCCCCATCTCGTTTTTATCTCAGAGATCTGAAATCAAAATTGGATGGCTTGGATATAGACCAACTCAAGTATCTTCATCTTCTCTTTGAGATGAACTACATGGAAGATAGTGACTTCTGGTTTCGTGATGAATGGTTCGAAGATGGTTACCATGATTGCTTCTATGATTGGTATCATAATGGTTGCAAGGAAACACCGTATGATTTGAATCAGATGGTGTTTGAAATCCTGGAAGAGTGGAAGGAGCGAGGCTATAAGAGATACCGTCCAGCGATGGATAGTATCAGGGATTGGTGCAGTCGCAAATGGAATAAGTTTGAGTCTGAGCATCAAGCTGAAGTTTCTGCCGCATATGATGCAGCAATAGTTCATGATGATGAAAAAGAGATATCAAGAAATTTGTACCCGTTTATTCATCAAGTACATAAATATATCCGCAACAAGCAATATCAGGAAGCCATTTCTTTAATCTTCTGCCTGTTCGACCAATTAGGGAAGGCATGTAGAAAGCATCAGAATTGGTTTGAACCATATTGGTGTGGTGGAGTTCAGACAAGTGTTGTTCTATTCTTAGATGTACTGCGCCATCTGTACTGTCATTTGCGCCAGCATCCAGATATTCCTTGGCAAACAAAGGAAGCAATGGATTTGCATCTGTTGCTGACCAATAAGCAGCATCGTCTCTTTGGTGACTTGGAGTTAGCTTGGGGCGATTCTCGTATGGAGGATATGCTCTCTGACGAAAGCTCCTATTGCGACTATAGCAATATGGAAGATGAACTATGTGGGTATTTGGAGAGGATGATAGGGCAAAGTCAGCCCCAATAGTGATGTGAGATTAAAGGGGTATGTGCTGTAACATAGGATCTATTCCCAAAAGTTTCTTACAAAACAAGATTAGAACATATAGAAAAGTTTGATCTTAAGCAAGTGATATTGACGAAGAAATGCACCTCGCCAGTAACAGAGTAACTGTTGGAATTTACAACCACGGATTATGACACTGGTTTGCCAAAAGTCTTTCGCTATACGGATTTGTATCATCCTGACCTTTCCTTCATGAGCCTTTGGCTTCAGAATCAGGTGCAAGCCTTAGAGCAGGAGAATGCCAAGTGTGTCATCTTGCCATTGGTGATGAGATTACCTTAAAGGTTGAGAAGTGAATAAGTTTCTTCTATCCATGCGGACAGACCATGAGCATCCTGACAAGGATTTTCCATTGGCTTCAATGATGAATATCATTGTGGACAATTCCGCAGAATCAAGAAAACGGCAAAGGACAAATTGGTAGACATACTAGCCCATAGATGGCAGCTGGCAACAGTTACTGCTTGGGAATAAAATCAAATGATTTTTCTTAAAAGATAATAAAAAAAGCATTCACTTTATGACTTAACGTGCATAAAGTGACCGCTTATATATTCTCATTCGAGCAACGACAAGTACAGAGCGATACGCTTTGGAAAAAAACAAAGTAAAAAATGGCTTCCGAAAAAATTAAATACATTCTTCGTAGAGCTGAGCAATCAGCCTTACGAACCGATATAGAGCTATCTCCTTTGAAAAGAGAGATAGAGTTAATCTTTAGTCCTCGTAATATAGACATGGATTGTAATATGATCTCCAATCTCCTCTGCCCATACGAGAAAAAGATCAAGGAAGATATGTCGAAAGGCAGCTATCGCAAAGCCTTCGAGACATTCCTGGAAATCTTAGAATCCCTTTCTTATCACTTTGTGAAAGATGAGCACTTCTGTTATTTCGATGACATGTATTGTCCCGACTATACCTGCTCCGACATCTTGAAGTCCATCATTTCAGAAATCAAGTCAGGCAAGGTTGCAATCGAAGATGTAGCTTATCTCGATGCAGGCATGTCAAATATTGCCCAGATGGAGTCCTACGAAGATTACGGTAGTCCCTTCTGCGTGATGGATTGGGAAAGATATAAAGAATAAAATTGATAATATGATGTTACGCCTAGTCTTTGTTTCAGTATTTCTGCTCGGAGCTGTGATAGGATGGCTTGTGGTTTACTTTGTACGTAAATACAAAGAGTATAATCCTAAAGTGTTAAGAGATTCCATGGTTTTATTACTTGGTGGAGGATGCATGGATTTTCTTTTGTCCCTGATCGATAAACAAGTTGCACTATATGCTTTCGCTGCATATTTAATAGGATTATTTATAGCTTTCTTCCTTCATTGGATTTATCAATTAATAGTTGCAAAGATAACGGCTCCCCAATTTATGGATCCTCGCAGCAAATATGAATTGTTTTCGGGTTGTAGCCTTTCTGACACAGAAAAGGATGCAAGGGCAATGGTTGGTTATCAGCTAGAGGTAGTGAATCAGGGATTTCTGCAACTCAGTAAAAAACTGATAACTGAGGATGAGTTCATCACTCTGGTGAAAAAATCTGGCTTAACACGTCAGATCTTTGAAGAGTTGACAAGTCATCCAATGGGCGATATGGTTTTGTCTCCAGCTCTTACAGCATTTATAAGGGCAAAGAATATATTTGATGCAATTGAATGTGATTCGCTGACAGAAAAATCCCGGTTAGCAAAAACTTATAGCTGTAAGAGGCATTTTTAGTGAAGCGAGATTGAAATTTTAAAAATCTTATTCCTTTAAATACACTGTATGTCTAGTATATACAAAGAATTGATGTGGTATTGTCATCGAGGAATGGATGTTTATGTAAAAGTAATCAATGTTGACGATGGAAAATGAGGAACAAATAAGAAAGAAATTACAGTTGTTGTTGGATTCACACTCCAATGATTACAATCAGATTTTATTGTTATCTAGTAAACTGGCAGAATTTGATAAGGAGCACGTACGCTTTTCTATTGATGGAGGACTTATCGATAGATTGGGAAATGAACTTGTTGCTCGTCAAGAAACTGCAGTTTCTGAGTTAGTCAAAAACTGCTATGATGCAGATGCAACCCATGTTACTTTGACATTCCGAAATACAGATAGTATAGGAGGAGAATTATTGATAGAAGATAATGGTACTGGTATGACGGAACAACAACTTCGGGATGGATTCATGAGAATATCATCATCTGAAAAAATAAAGAATCCTGTATCTGTATTATATCATAGGAAAAGGGCTGGTAAAAAAGGAATAGGTCGTTTTTCTGTACAGCGGTTAGGAAGAAAACTCGTCATTCAGACTTTTACTGCAAATGCCAATACTGGATTCGAACTCTTTATAGATTGGAATTCTTATGCAGAAAATAGTGAACTCGGTTTTGTTACAAATACTATCAAGCAGATTCCCAAAAGTGACTTTGTTGGTACGAGGTTGCTGATAAAAGATTTACGAGACAGATGGCCAGAGGCATCTATTTCTAGAATATATCAATATGTCAGTGATGTTATTCAACCCCATGATATCCTTCGAACCACAAAGGAAAATTCTTCTGTAGATGCAGGAATGAAAGTCTCGTTTTATTTGAATAATAAGAATATCCATAAAGAAATCCATGATTTGAAATTGTCGTATAATCAGATGGCTTTAGCAACAATCGAAGGTGGTGTCGATTCGGAATGGCATGGTTATTATCATGTATATAGTGATAAAGTGAAATTAGATTTTACAGATAATGTAGGTTATGATACAGAAGACAAACATTCTGAATTTAGAAATATAAAGAATGTGAAGTTTAAGGCTTATTATTTCATTTATCATAAAGATTTGATTCCTCATGGACAAATGGTGTCCATAAAGAAATATTCTATAAACAATAGTGGTATAAAATTGTATCGAAACGGTTTCCGTGTGTTACCTTATGGAGAAAGGGGTGATGATTGGTTATCTTTAGATTTATCTTCTAGGCGTCGTTCGATATTGCCAACTCATACAAATCAGAATTTCTTTGGTTTTGTGGAAATAAGTGATGACAGTGGAAAATTTGAGGAAACATCGAGCCGAGAAGGGTTGTTGAATAATGATGCATTTGTAGAGTTGCAGAATTTCATCTATCGTGCATTGGTTAATGCTGTTGTCAAAATAGCTGAGGTGCGTAACGTAAAAATAGTATCCGCACAAAAAAGAAAAGAAAATGGAACCTGGGAAGACATTAATGTGAGGATAAAAAACATAGTTTTTACATTGTCTGAGTTAGATAAAGAACTTGCTATGGGTGGTAATACTGTGGAGGCTCAACGCAAGCGTCAAAAGGCAATAGTCAATCTTAAGAAAGAGGTTGATGAAGTTGACAAGTTACAGAAAAAAGCGCAGAAGAAACAAATAAAGGATACTGCGATGTTACGTGTTCTTGGAAGTGTTGGATTAACTGTTGGACAGTTTATTCATGAAGTCAAAAATCATTTTATAAGTATTAATAAAGAGGTTGATTTGTTGAACAATGTGACTGTCATCCAAGATGTACACCAGCATGCTGCTATTTTATCTTCTAATTTTAGAGATCTTAATACTTATGTTTCATATTTTGACAAGGTAATATCCGACAATGTGGTTCGGGAATTGCGTCCCTTGGATTTACGTTCAGAGATAGGGAGATTTGTAAATTCTATGGAAGAAGATTTGAAACGAGTTGGGATTGAATTAGTCGAACCTATAATACATGGTTACTTTTTATATACGATTCCTATGCATCCCTCTGAGTTGTCGTCAGTGTTGTTCAATTTCTATACAAACTCGCGAAAAGCAATTAAGCGAGCAAACTCAAATGGTAAAATCATGATAGAATGTGGCACATCTGGAGACATCGTTTATCTAGAGTTCTCTGACAATGGTGATGGCGTTTCAAAAGAAATAGAAGATAGAATCTTTGACGAGTTCTTTACTACTACGTCTGCCAGTAGTTTAGATAGTATCGATTCAACAAATGAGGTAACAGGTACAGGTTTAGGCCTATCTATTGTACGTGACATTGTAAAAAGTTACAGAGGAACGGTAAGAGTTGTATCCCCAAAGAGTAATTACTCTACTTGTATTCGTGTAGAATTTCCAAAGGCAACAAAAAAACATTTACAAGATTACATTTATGAATAGAAAATACAAACTGTTATATATAGAGGATCAGGATCCTCAAACATGTGTGAATTTATTGAAAGAAGACGATATGTTTGAAGTAGAAACTGTTGATGCAGCTGAAACGGATGATACATTAGATACTATAAAAGATCACTCTTTTGATATATTTCTGATGGATTTTGAACTGACTTCCCATACAGGGCGTGTAGATGCTCCAACATATGCTTCTACTTTACGAACAAAATTCAAAGAACATAAAGATTGTCCGATTGTCTTGATTTCCAGTGATCGAAATATAGGAAGGTTTAAGCAGGATTTCTCAAATAATGATTTGTTTGACATTGTTGTTACAAAGGAAGAATTTGCATATCGTTATAAAACATATAAATTACGTATGTATGATTTGGTTGAAGCTTATTCTAAGATAAAAAAGTCTAGTTTCGATATTTCAAGTATACTTGGGGTTAAGGATGAAAACGTATTGGATTTCAGATTTGTGCATTATTTGAAAATGTATGGGGAAAATCACGATGTATATGGAATTTGTCGATTTGTTCAAAAAACTTATTTACAATCAATCGGTCCTTTGATAGGTGAGGATGTTGTAGCAGCACGATTGGGCATAGATAAGGAATGCGCTGATTTTCAGAAGTTGCTGAAACTTTTAGAATCCTATAGATATAGAGGTATTTTGTCAACTTCTTATATACGTTGGTGGGCTGAGGAAATTCAGGAGTGGTGGAATTGTGAGTTTGATGGAGAGTTTCTTAGGTTAATGCCTGCTCAGCAACGAGTACAGGCACTAAACTCGAAGTTTAATTTACATTTGTGTTCTGTAAACCCTTTGGATTTTAACCGAAGTTCTTGTTATTGGAGCATTTGTAATGAATTAAAGCGACCAATAGATCCAAATGAAGGATATGTGATATTGAATGACAAAATTTATCCTTGGCAGGAGCACGAATATTATTCACTAAAGTCGATAACTTCTAATTCGCAATTATTGACTAAATTATCTGTTGCTGATCGAAAAAAAATAATAGAATATGGGCAAAATATTAAAGAAGAGCAATAATAATATAGAACCAAGAGTTTGGGATTCTTTGCATGACCTAGAACTCATGTTGAATTCATTTGAAAAATATGATTTTGGAATCGTTTTAGGAAAAAATCAGTTGCAGAATCTTTACAATGAGAAGTACCGTGAAGTTATTGATGGTGAGGAAAAGTATGTGAAAAAGGTAAAGTTGTCCAATTTGTTCTTTTCTTTTAAGGCAGAACAGCTATCTACGATTCCCCATAATGTAAGTATGGTTTATGTCTTACTATCCTTGAATTATGAATACTCTAATCCATATTTGGCCAATATAGACTTGTTTTCTGAATATCAGCTAGATATAGAAGTGAAATGTGATGAAGGAAAAAGTTTCGCTTGGCATTTAGACAGAGCAACTGGTACTGATGGAAAGTACATTCATCCTTTGTACCACTTTCATGGAGGTGGTAAGAAAGTTGAAGGTAAAGATAGTGGTGAATTGTTAATTTTGCGTTCACCACGCCTTCCTCATCCTCCGATGGACCTGTTTCTTGCCATTCATTTTATCTTGGAAAATTTCTTGAATACAAAAACTTATGCCGAGCAAGTAAAAATATTCGAAGATCCTCTGTATAAAGAAATAATAATGAGAGCTCAAAACAGATTGTTGGATCCATATTATGGAGCAATAGTGGATAAGAATAAGGTTAAAGGAAATTATGCTCCTCACAACTTATGTCCTTTGTATATTTAGGTTATGAAATTTGCTGTTTCTAATTTCTTGAAGAAGTATTCTTCAGATATAAGATTAGTCAATAGATTGTTGGTTACATCCTTTGTCTCCTTGAATAAAATACGTGTGGAGAGAAATAAAGAAATAATCAATTTGTTAATTCAAAAAACAGACAAGGATTTCTTAGCATCAGAACAATTCTCTTTGATATTGCTGACATATAATGGTGGATTTAGTTTTGAAGATCTCATTAATTGTTTTGAATGTGTTTTGTCTCCCAAGAGCAAGATAGTAAATGGTGCGGTTTATACCCCATTGTATATTCGAAAATATATTGTAAAAACTGTTCTTAAAGATGTACAAAAAGAAAAACTTCCTCATTTGCTTTATGCTGATTTGGCATGTGGGTGTGGTAGCTTTTTCTTATCGTTACTTGATTATATATGTTCAAAGATAGATGTTGCATGCTCTAATCTTTTTCCACGTTTATATGGCGTAGATATAGAGGAATTTAGTATAGAGCGAACTAAAATCTTACTTTCCTTGTATGCTTTGCTTAAAAATGAAGATGAAGAAACTTTTGAGTTTAATCTGCATGTTGGTAATAGTCTTTCTCAATTTTGGATATCAGATGATGTTTATGTGAGAAATGGTGGCTTTGATATAGTAGTTGGTAATCCGCCGTATGTAAGTTCTTCGAAAATAGATGCCTTTTCAAAAGAATATTTATGTAAGTGGTCTGTTTCTAGGTCAGGTAAGGCAGATTTATATATTCCTTTTTTTCAAATAGCATTGGAAAGTCTGGCCCCACGTGGCATAATGGGGTACATCACAGTCAATAACTTCTATCGTAGTGTTAATGGTAGAGAATTGCGTAAATATCTGTCTACAAGGCATTATAAAATGAAAATTCTTGATTTTGGTGCAGAGCAAGTTTTCAAGGGAAGATCGACATATACATGCATTTGTTTCATACAAAATATTACAGGGGACATATCTTTTACGAAGTGCCAATCTAATGAAATCATGAACGTATCTAATGGGGATTTCCTGCTAATTACTTATGATTCTTTAGATGATAAGAGGGGGTGGTTGTTGAGTGGTGATGTTAATGTTTTGGAAAATATTTCCAAGATCGAGCATACAGGTATTCCTCTAGGGCATCTTGTTGATATCAAGAATGGTTTTGCAACATTGAAAAATGATATTTTTGTCTTTAGACCTAGTAGTGAAGATGATAATTTCTTTTATTTTACAAAAGATTCTAAAGAATATTGTATAGAAAAAGGGATTTGTCGTGCAACAGTAAAACCCAATACTTTAAGCGAAGATATTCCTTTAAAGGAGCAGATGGAATGGTTAATTTTCCCTTATACATATGAGGGTAAAAATGTTGTTGTAATGAAACAGAACGTTATTCAGCAAAAGTATCCTAAAGCATATGATTATTTATGTGATTATAAAGAACAATTATCTCTAAGGGATAAAGGAACTAGGCAATATCAAGAATGGTATGCTTATGGTAGAACTCAAGCTTTAAATATAAAAGGATACAAATTATTGTTCCCATATTTGGCTCCAAGATCTAAATTCATTTTGTCCAAGGATATGGATTTGATGTTTTATAATGGTTACGCTTTAGTGTCAGATGATCTAGAACAATTAATGTTGTTGCAAAAGATATTATGTTCCGATATCTTTTGGTATTATATAAAAAATAGTAGTAAACCTTATGGTGGCGATTATATGTCCCTTGCAAAAAACTATGTAACTAATTTTGGAGTTGTTAATCTGTCTATTTATCAAAGAAAGAAACTTATGGCTCTTACTATTCAGGAAGATATTAATAACTATCTCATTAAATTATACAAGTTGAGACTATGAGATTTTCTATAATATGAGTTTTAATTTAAATGTTGGTTTATGGAATCGATAGTAATAAATATAGTACTTGCTATTCTTGCTGCAATATTCGGAGGTTTCTTTGATGCGTGGTGTAAACCACCAATACAGCGTAAGGTGGGGTAAATGAAAAATATTATCTTTGCAACCGTTTTAAAATTCATATAAAATGGAAAGCAAAGAATATTTTGAAAAGGTGATGCAGGACTACAACCAGGACCGAAAGGGACGTAGCCTGCGTAAGTATTGCAAAGATGATGCAGTAGATTATGATTAGCTCATTCTGTACAAGAAGAACTATCCTTTACTGGAGAAACAGTAGGAACCATCGCAAGATGCTTTCATATTTTTTTATCAAAAGTTGTGATAATGCCAGAGAGATGTTTTAGACATATCGCTATGGGAAGACGCAATTGGCTTCAGACAGGAAGTCTCTTCTCTGCCCAGAATTTGGCATTTATGTTCGGGTTGTTGGAAAGTTGCAAATTGAACAAAGTGAACTTTGGTGAGTACATCGAGGATATCCTTACTCTCATACTTTGTGGAGAGGAGGTTGATGCCTCGTTCTTACCATGTGGCTATGTTCGCCATTTTGAAGATGGTACGGATGCGGAGTTAACGAAACCATTCCAAGCCATCGCTTGATAGTTAAATTTTAGAAAATAAAACTTTATTCAAAAATACAGGTACGGCTAACCCGCTGATAAATAGTGGGGGCGCTGTATTGGTGGTTTACAACGTACCTAAAGTGCCGCTTAAGCTGAGTAGCCTTTCTTATATAAGTGATGTATATTTTTTAACATTCATATTTCTATTATCAATATTATGGCAGATAATAAGACAATTATCATAGACTTGGACAATAGCCTGTATGCTCATGCTTTTACAGATGACCAGCAGATACATCAGGAAGATTTGGTTAAGGCTATGGAAATTATTCGTAGTCAGTTGCAGAATACTGGCGTGAAGGAGAACTCTGGTGTGTTCTTGAGCCATCTCTACCGTACTATCGGCGTTTTTGGTGACAGAGGTTCTGGTAAGACTTCGTTTATGGTAAGTCTGTTAACTAAATGCCAGAAAGAACTGAAAAACGCAGAAGTGCTGAGGATGATTGATCCAACGTTGGTGGAACATAAGAAACCCATCATACTCAGTGTGATTTCGATGATTCAGCAGAATGTTGAGTCGGTGTTGAAAAAGCGTGAATGTCAGAACTTAGGGGAATCCTATGCACAGAAAAGAACATGGGACAAACTGATGGAGAAAATATCCAGAAGTCTTGTTGCCATTGATAATGTTGGTAAAGACTTTGACAATGCGATGTGGCAGGACGAGGCGTACGTGATGCACACAGGATTGGCAAAGGTGATGGACTCCAACAATTTTGAGGAGAATCTGAGAAAGATGATCAGCGAGGCATTGAGAATATTGGACAAGGATGCTTTTATCTTGGCGTTTGATGACATTGATGTGGATGTGGAACAGGGATGGCATGTATTGGAATCTCTGCGTAGGTATCTGTCTGATGTGCAAGTGATATCCATTGTCAGTGGCAACATTAAGTTGTATGGTACTTTGGTACGAAACCATTTGGTTTGTAACCTGAATATGGCTGAGGGAAATTCCCGAGAGATGATGGCCAATGAGTTGGAAAGCCAATATATGCTTAAACTGCTCAATCCTTCTAACCGAATCAACCTGCTGTCGCTGGGACATCTGTTGCAGAAGGACAAGGACTGCGTGAAGGTGAAGAACAGTGATGGAGAGACGGTATTAGTGGAATTCTACTATAAAATATTGAATAGTTTTGGAATACTGGATAAGCCGTCGTTGAAAACCTTCGTCGGTTTTCTGTTGTCGATGTCCTTGCGTTCACAGATTAATTTCATGAAGGATGCATGTGAAGAGAATTCCACTCTGCCTATGGATGTGTTTTCATCTAGGTTGTATGCTTCGGGAATAGACGTGGAGGTTTTGGTGACAAATGCACAATTACTCAATATTGTTTTGCTGGGTTATCTGAATGCCAAAAAAAATCTGCCTGATTGTTACTTGTTGATGCCTACGCTGCAAGATAAGGACGTGAACAGTAACTTTACCGCTCTTACATTAGTAGAGTGCTGGCATCTGAAAAACAATCCATTTCTGGTCTTCGACTATATGCTGAGAATTGGATATGTTAGAAATGTAGTACTGCCGTTGGGACATGCCGATAGAATAACTGCTCTTTGCAAATATGCCGGATGGTATCAATTTATGTCACTAAAGAATAACGTAGGTTTGACCATGGCATACATGGCAGGAAAAGAGAATAGTGACATGAATGAGAACATACGCTTGTTTGCCATGGAAGAAAAGGCGAAGAAGGGAAAAGGCATACAGATAAATGCACTCGACAAGATTCTGAAGGATGAAACAAATTATTTGTGCCGTTTGATGGCTATGTTTCCATTCATACGCATCAACAGCAACAAGAATAACGAGAGCAGAAGTTATTACTCGTTTATAGCCCTGCTGGCTGTTGTCGGGGATATTTTGAAATGTGCAGACGAGGAGGAAATAACTGGGAAAATCAACGATTTGAAACTCTTCCGCAGTTACCAGATGCCACAGGATGGAGATTTTAGGGGTGAAGAAGTGAACATTGACGGAGATGATTATGGAGTAGAGACAAGATCTGAAGACATTGAGAATTTAGCAAACAAGATGTGGCATTGGAAGGAGGTTTACAAGGAGTGCTTTCTTCCTCCTTACGCATTGGGAAGGATGATGACAAGACTGTACAGTTCTTTATCGAATGTGGCGGTGAAGTCGGTTGGTGATATGATGAATATCATGGTGGCCAACTTCTTCAATGCTTGTTTGATAGAGGAAACTAGGATTAGAATACCTGCAAAAGAGCAGAGTGGTATCAACAATAGCAACTTGAGATCGGATACCAGATATTTCAAGGATAATTTGGGAAAGGTGGACATAGTCAACCAACTGCCTTTCACCAAGTGGATGATGGCTTGCCCTATGTTGTACTGCTTCCTTGATAAAGAAACATATAATAAGGTACAGGAATTTGTGAATGATGGCGACAGAATAGCCAGAGATAAATTTCCAGTCTATGACTTGCTGTGCAAAATGAGCAGTAAGGATGGAGTAGCCGCAGGAGACAGACCTTCATTCTCTGGAGAGAAGGTTAACGGATGGAAGAAAACTGCTGAAGTGTTACGTGCCAATGGAATAATAGATGACGAGATTCAAGAAAAAATCATAAATGAAGCGGATAACGAAAATGCCGTAAATTTCATTAAAGGGACAAATTTGTTTAGAAATGTATTTGAGAATTCTGTCAAGGCATTTAAGGAAAACTACCAAAACGAGGAACTGGCAGAAGAGGAAGATGCTGCACAGGTCAATGAGGAGAATCCCGACAACGGTAACGAATAATATACATCATGAGAAGTGAGTCTTATCTTAGATACTTGCTGTCAGACAATGTTTCTCTGCGTAAATACTTCCGTGAGAGGAAAGGTGTAAGTCTGAAGGAAGTGAGCCGTTCCTTACTCGTTAAGGTAAGGTCATTGGGGTATGCCGTTCCCGACCACTACTACCGATTAGGTGTAGAGGCATCCTTCCTGAACGTCAACGAACTGAGCGAACTGTTTACTGTCGGTCTTCCGAGAATGGCTGACGAGTATCTGGAAATGCATGATGGCAGAGTGTATGTCAAAGGAGAAAGGATGAATGACTGGCAGCTGTTGTTGCCTCTGATTCCTCCGCTGCTTCTGACGACTATGAAGATATGGAAAAAACATGGTCCTATCGTGGATTCGTATGTGGATTTTGCCCATGATAGCCTATTGCCGTCTGTCAGATATACTGCATTGCCTTCTGCCTATCTTCCCGAGATGGCGATGTTGAGGGAAGAAAACCATGGCTTTGATGACCTTCACATCCATCTGAATGGTGCTGTGGAAACGGACCTGGCGTGGCATGACTTCTTGCGATACCCAGAGCTAGTATATCAAGAGATATTAAAAGCTTATGGCAATGACAAGGTAAAGGAACAGATAGAACAGTTGACGGAAGTTCCTGACCCGATAGATTTTTTACACCTGTTTTGCATTGCCGGAAGACTGAGAGAATGGATTTTCGGCAAGGTGGTGTATGGTACGAATATCTACAGTGCATCTTCTTTTGAGGATCTTTTGACAAAGCTCACCGATATGTCTGAGTGCTATAAAGAGCATCCCTTCAAACAGGTGATGGGGGACGATACCTCTCCGTTGATACTTGAAGGACTGCTCTACATGAAGGCTTTGGACTATATGTCGGCTCATCCGCTTGATATGGCAGTTGCAGGAGCTTTCCATTATTATCTGCTGATATTGGGGCTGTGCAACAAGTTGCTGGTGCAACAGATGGATGCTTTTGGCTTTGAACAGTTTCAGAAATATACGTCAAACAATTTCCGTGAGTTCAGCGAAAAGACATATTGCCAGCGATTCCTGCAACTTTCTGGTAATGACATGAAAAATGTCAAGCATATCGAAGGGCGCTTTTCACCCAAAGTCTCGTTGGATGATAACGTGGCCATCATCACTAAGATTATGGATGGATTCGAGGGCTTGAGACAATGCCGGGAGCAAGCCGGATTGATGTTGCCAACGATGACATTGTTGGCTCATTTCATCAAGAAGGGTGACAATGGCAAGGGAAATGTTCGATTCACAAAGCTGCGGAAGGAACTTGTAAAGCGAACGGATGCATTGATCGCACTGATGAATACAAACGGTACGTATGCCGAAAAAGTGACGGGTGCTGATGCTGCTGCCAGTGAATTTGATACACCTCCAGAGGTTTTCGCTCCTTCATTCCTCAGGTTGAGGAAGCATGGCATGCGTCATTTCACGTTTCATGCTGGTGAAGATTTTTTCCATATACTCAGTGGCTTGCGAGCTATATATGAAGCTATGGAGTTTCTGGGTCTGCAGGCTGGAGACAGAATAGGCCATGCCACTGCTACGGGAGTGGATGTAAGGGTTTGGAGAGAGAATATAGGAGAGCGGATATGGATGCGGCTGGAGGATTGCTTAGATGACTTGGTATTTGCATATCATCTTATAGCCATCGAGAAGGAACGAAGCCTTGAGCATCTTCTGCCTAAGATTGCCTTGCGCATTGAAGAATATGCCGCCCAGATATATCCTTATGCCTACAATGTCAGTGAAATGATAGATGCATGGCTGAAAAGGAAGGAAGACCCTCTATCTTTCGCCAATGACCAGCCGAGTCGTGTAGAACAGATTTGGCAGTTCTACCATTCAAAGGAAGGACGTGAGAAAGGAAAACGTATCATATTGGTGGATGCATATGATATATTCGGAGAGCAAGAACTCATTTACCTTCAGAAGCTCCTGTTGAAAGTGATGCACCACAGGCAGATCGTCATAGAGACCTTGCCTACAAGCAATGTCGTCATCGGGCATCACCATAGTTTTTCCACTTACCATCTCTACAATTGGTACAAGTGGAGCAAGGAAGGTGAAAAGATTCCTGCTATTGTGGTAGGGACGGACGATGCTGGCATCTTTGCCACCAATATCTACAACGAGTATTGTCACATCTACTGTATGCTGGTCTTTGATAAAGGACTGAGTCCTTTCGAAGCCATGGACTATATAGAACGGTTGGTTCATAATGCCAAAGTTTATGTGTTTAAATGATGATATTTTTAATGCAAGAATCGCCGAACTTGAAACAAAGGTTGATAATTATGTCAAGTTACACTCCATCGCAGAAACTGCTATGAAGAACGGTAATTCGAAATTCAATGCAATTCTTGCCGTTGTATAACAGTAAGACGATTACTTTGCCCATAGGGGTGCAGAGTAGTTACTATAGTCAATTAAGTATCAGATTTATGAGCTAGGAACAATACAACAAATTGCTGAAAGCCTATACCAAGGAGGTTTTGTCGAGTATGATAAAGGCAGATATACGTAGTAGGTTTCCCGAGCCTTATTCCAGTATGTATTGCCAGCAATTTGATGATTTAAAAATGTTGCAGATTTCTTGGAATTTGCAGCAAAGTTAATGAGGAGATAACATTTATGAAGGGAATAGTATTAGCAGGTGGAAGCGGAACACGCTTGTACCCCATCACAAAGGGTATCAGCAAGCAGCTGATTCCAATCTTCGATAAACCGATGATATATTACCCAATATCAGTATTGATGTTGGCAGGTATCCGTGAGATACTCATTATTTCAACACCATTTGATTTACCAGGTTTCAAACGCCTTTTAGGCGATGGAAGCCAGTTAGGTGTGAAGTTCGAGTATGCAGAGCAGCCATCACCAGATGGCTTAGCACAAGCCTTCATTATCGGAGAGAAATTCATTGGCAATGATTCTGCTTGCCTCGTATTAGGCGATAATATCTTCTATGGTGCAGGATTAAATAAGATGCTGCATCAGGCAGTAGTAGATGCTGAACAGAACAACAAGGCTACCGTTTTTGGCTACCGTGTAAGTGATCCGGAGCGATATGGTGTAGCAGAGTTTGATGAGCAAGGCAATTGCCTGAGTATTGAAGAGAAGCCTGAGCATCCTAAGAGCAACTATGCAGTGGTTGGCTTATACTTCTATCCTAACAAGGTGGTAGATGTAGCTAAGCATATCAAGCCATCCGCTCGTGGTGAGTTGGAAATTACCACCGTTAATCAGGAGTTCTTGAAGGATAAGCAACTGAAGGTTCAGACCATGGCAAGAGGATTTGCCTGGCTCGATACCGGAACTCATGATTCTCTTTCTGAAGCATCTACCTTTATTGAGGTCCTGGAGAAGCGACAGGGTTTGAAGGTAGCTTGCTTGGAAGGTATTGCATACCGTCAAGGTTGGATTACCGCAGAACAGTTGAAAGAGAATGCTCTTCCTATGTTGAAGAATGACTATGGCAAGTATCTCCTTTCAATACTTGAAGAGAAAGAACAAACATTAAAAAAGAATTTAGAATATTAGAAAACAATGAATATAATCAAAACAAATATTGAAGGCGTACTCATTATAGAACCACGCCTCTTCCGTGATGCTCGTGGCTACTTCTTTGAGAGTTTCAGCGAGCGAGAGTTTGAAGAGAAGGTAGTCCCAATCCTGGGACACAGTGTTCACTTCTGCCAAGACAATGAGTCTATGAGCAGTTATGGCGTGATGCGAGGCTTGCACTTCCAGCGCCCACCTTACACACAAAGCAAGCTGGTACGCTGCGTAAAAGGTAGAGTGCTTGATGTAGCAGTAGATATTCGCAAAGGCTCCCCTACTTATGGCAAGCATGTGGCTGTAGAACTGACAGAAGACAATCATCGCCAGTTCTTCATCCCAAAGGGCTTTGCCCATGGTTTCGCTGTTCTCTCAGAAACAGCAGTCTTCCAATACAAGTGTGATAACTTCTATCACCCAGAGGCTGATGGTGGTATCAGCATCCTCGATGATACTCTCGGCATCGATTGGAGAATTCCAACAGAACATGCCAATCTCTCAGAGAAAGATACGAAGCATGCGATGTTGAAGGATTTCGATAGTCCGTTCGATATCAATGTAGATTTATACAAATAGAGTCTTATGGCAGATAAAGAAGTCTTAGAGCGAATCCTCTCGATGCTCCCAGAAGAGTTTCAAGACGTTTACGACGAGACGATACCAGAGGCAAAGGAGATTCGTAAGAAGATGGGAAAGAAGGTTTCTTCCGTAAAGTCCTATTCCTGTGCTATGCCGATGTTTGAAGACATCGGTCAACTCAACTACAAAGGGCAAGCCCAGGTCTGCAAGACTTTTCATCAGTTCTTAAAGAAGAATCCCAATGCAGATTCCTTCTTTATCAACCGTTTCGAGGAAACCTATTCTCGAATCAACATGAAAGACTTGGAGGAGACTATAGAATGGATTGGTTATGCTGTGAATGATCTGGATAATGCCATTACAGAGATAGATTACAACGACCCTATAGCCTTCTTCGATATAGAGAAGGTGATGGGAAAGGTAATCAGTAAAGAGCTGAAGAGCAATTCTCTAAAATAAGATATGCATGTCGTTGATTTGTCACCTAGTAAAGAGTAGACACCTTGCTCGCATGAAAGATGGGGATAAGGACTATAAGTCTATGCTTCCATGTTACTATGTTGAGAAATCCGATAAGGTGAAGGAGTGCGCTTAGGCAATCCTTCACTCTAAAAATGATAATAAAATAACTTTTTTCAAAAACAGATACGTGTAACTACTTGTAAAATAGTGGGGTCGCTGTAATGGTGATATGCGTTTTTCGGTATAAATTTATATAAAAAATCGAACAATATGAATATAGCATTATTGATAGCCGGTGGTTCCGGCAATAGAATGGGACAGGATATCCCAAAGCAGTTTATGCATGTAGATGGATGCCCAATTATTATCCATACAATGAGATGTTTTCAATCTCACCCTGATATAGATGCAATTGCTGTTGTATGCCTTAAAGGTTGGGAAACAGTTTTGCAAGCTTATGCCAATCAGTTTTGTATAGACAAGCTGAAATGGATATTTCCAGGTGGCAAATCTGGTATGGAGTCTATTCATAATGGTATCTATGGTTTAAAAACTGAGGGTTGTAATAACGAAGACTTGATTCTTATTCATGATTCTGTTCGTCCATTGCTTGGACAGGAAATCATCAGTAATAACATTGCAACTTGCAAAGCTTATGGTTATGCCATCACTGGTATTCAGTGTCGAGAGGCTATCTTGGAAAGTGAGGATGGTTTTTCCTCGACAACAAGTATTCCACGTGACAAACTTGTTCGAACACAGACACCTCAAACGTTCCGACTTGGCAATATCATTAAAGTTCATGAGGAGGCAAAACGAAAAGGAATTGTTGATAGTGTAGCTTCTTGTACTCTTATTGCAGAAGTAGGTGGAATAGAGATGCACATTGTTCCTGGGTCAGAGAAGAATATCAAGATAACAACAGTTGAGGACTTGGAAATCCTTAAGGCATTGATACATACAAGTAAAGAAGAATGGCTGAAATAAAATTAGAAAAAATAGATGGTTCCAATATCCTCATTACTGGTGCCACAGGTCTAATTGGCTCTTGTATTGTGGATGAATTGATGGAGAATGCTGGTTGCCATGTTTATGCAGCGGGAAGAAATCTAGAACGAGCAAAAACAAAGTTCGGGACTTATTTTCAGAGTAAAAGGTTCCATTTCCTTCAGTATGATGTTGAAAAGCCTTTGGATGGGAATGTGACTTTTGACTATATTATTCATGCTGCAAGCAATGCTAGTCCAAATTTCTTCGCATTGAATCCCGTTGGAGTGATCATGTCGAATATTATGGGCACAAAGAATTTGTTGGACTATGGTCGAACTCATGGAATGAAAAGATTTCTTTATGTCTCTTCAGGTGAGGTTTATGGCAATGGCGATGTTGAGGAATGGAAAGAGGATGATAGCGGATATGTAGATTGTATGACGATGCGCTCTTGCTATCCTACATCCAAACGTGCAGCAGAAACGCTATGTGTAGCTTACATGCATCAGCATAATGTAGATGTAGTAGTAGCTCGTCCATGCCACACTTATGGACCTGGATTTACCGAGAGTGACACTAGGGCTTTTGCCCAGTTTGTGCGCAATGCTCGAAAGCATGAAAACATTATATTGAAGAGTAAAGGCGAACAATATCGGTCATGGCTCTATGTGAAAGATTGCGTATCGGCTATATTGACCATATTGTTGAATGGTCAGAATGGCGAGGCATATAATGTCGCAGACAAAAAATCTTGTATTACAATCCGAAAATTGGCTGAAACGATAGCGGATATAGGTGGAGCAAAGGTCGTTTTTGATGTACCCTCGGACATCGAGAAACAGGGATTTTCTGTTATACGCAAGGCGGTGTTTGATACAAGTAAACTTGAAGCCTTGGGATGGGAACCGCATTATTTGTTGCAAGATGCATTAATGGAAACAATAAACGGATAAATATGTTTGGAAAAATTAGAAGAATCATCAGCCTCTTTTATACAATTAGCATTACGAAAACCATATATCTGAATTTTAAGGTATTCCCCGTAAATATAGCAAAGAAGCTTCCAATATATGTGGGCAAAAATGTAGATATTAATGAAGTATACAAAGGCAGTATCGAGATTCAAAAAGACTTGGAGATAAAAAGAGGTATGGTAAGATTCGGAATTTGTCCTGTTCCTATGGTTTCGGACAAGAATCTTGTTACACTTCTCCGCATATCTCCCAAGGCCAAGTTGATATTGGGAGAAAATGTTAAGATATATACGGGCTGTTCTGTGATTGTGACTTATAAAGGAGTGATGAGCATAGGCAGTGATTTCCTTATAAATCAGAAGTCGCTATTATACTGTGCTAATTTGGTTACCATTGGTGATCATTGCCGTATTGGTTGGGAAGTTCAACTATATGATTCCAATTTCCACTTTATATATGATAGTATCAATCATCGTATTGGTAATGCAATGGGAAGAGTCGTTATTGGGCACAATGTGTGGATAGGAAATCGTTCTACAATTTCTAAGGGGGCGGTAATCCCTGATTATAGTATTGTTGGTAGCAACTCTTTCGTATCAAAGATATTATCAAATGAAAACGGGGGAGGTATTTGGGCAGGAATGCCTGTTAGCTTGAAACGAGAAGGTTTTTATCGAATATTGAATGATGAATTCCAATATGACCTATTCTTGCGATTGTCGGAAAGTGGTGAAAAGTTTATTGACTGAAGTTTCGCAAGTGAATAAATATCAACTTGCTTGTTTATAAATATACATAT
>ENA-OXQY01000099-OXQY01000099.1-human-gut-metagenome-genome-assembly--contig:-NODE-99-length-31338-cov-63.409999_pt1 | contig 31338 bp, 26 predicted proteins | sample MGYA00249588_ERZ652575 | MGnify/ENA primary metagenome ERZ652575 (study PRJEB26925, sample SAMN05826562) | human gut metagenome | biome: ENVO:2100002; feature: ENVO:00000062; material: ENVO:00002003...
TAGGAGTCCGTCTCGTGGGCTCGGAGATGTGTATAAGAGACAGACTATATATATATTAATAAGAAGAAGAACAGAACCGAAGCAAGCATTCCACAAATGCTATTCATAAAGTTCTATGTTCAACATTCAAAGTTCAAAGTAGTAATATGAGAATCGTAATACAGCGTGTCTCTCACGCCTCAGTTACCATCGAAGGAGAGGTTAAATCTGCCATCAGACAAGGCTATCTGATCCTTCTGGGAATAGAGGAAAGCGACACTTCAGAAGATGTAGACTGGCTGGTCAGAAAGGTAATCGGACTCCGTGTTTTCGACGACGAAAACCATGTTATGAACCGCTCTATCATGGATATAAATGGTGAGATTCTGGTCATCAGCCAGTTCACCCTATTCGCCAGCTACAAGAAAGGAAACCGCCCAAGCTGGCTCAGAGCAGCCAAGCACGAAATCAGCGTTCCACTCTATGAGGAGTTCTGCAAAAAGCTATCCGATGCACTCGGAAAGCCAGTAGGAACAGGCGAATTTGGTGCCGATATGAAGGTAGATTTACTGAACGATGGACCGGTAACCATCATGATGGATACTCACAACAAGGAATAATGCCCTACCCTGAAAGAAAGGCATCTTTCCCCATAAAAGAATTAAGAAGATGACAATAAAAGAAGCACAAGAAGCTGTAGATCAGTGGATTAAAGAATATGGCGTACGCTATTTCAGCGAACTGACCAATATGGCTTGCCTCACAGAAGAAGTGGGCGAACTGGCACGCGTCATTGCCCGAACATACGGCGACCAGAGTTTTAAGAAAGGCGAGAAACCTAACTTAGGCGAAGAAATGGCCGATGTTCTTTGGGTGCTTATCTGCCTGGCAAATCAGACAGGGGTTAACTTGACAGAAGAACTCCAGAAGAGTTTTGACAAGAAGACCAAAAGGGATTCTGAAAGGCATAAGAACAATCCAAAACTATCTGAGCATCAGGAAGATAAAGAACAAGATAACAAGAATTAAAATTGCTATTCATATAAAAACTTAACTTTAATAATTATATAAATAACATTAAGTATGAGCAGTATTAAAGAACAGGTTCTTGCACAGCAGGGACAGTATAAAGAGTCAGACGACAAGTATTTATCAGTTTTGAAGCAGTACAACTGCAACCTCAACGATGAGGAAGTAGCTGCTGCAGTAAAGAAGATTCTCGATGAAAAGGTAGCAGAGAATGAGACCATGGAGGTCAAGAAGTTCCTCTTCGGTAGCATCGAGTTGACTTCTCTCCATACAGAAGATACAGAAGAAAGCATCCTGAAGATGATTGAAAAGGTGAACCAGTTTGCCAAGGATTATCCTCAGCTTCCTCACGTAGCAACCGTATGTACCTACCCTAACTTTGCCGGCCTTATCAGCCAGAGTCTGGAGGTTGACGGCGTAGAAATCGCTGTAGTAAGTGGCAATTTCCCATCCTCTCAGACCTTTATCGAGGTAAAGATTGCAGAAACCGCTATGGCTATCAAGGATGGTGCTACAGAGGTGGATATCGTAATGCCTGTTGGCAAGTTCTTCAGCGAAGATTACGAGGGGCTCTGCGATGATATTCAGGAACTCAAGGAGACATGCGGTGAGCATAAGATGAAGTGCATTCTGGAGACAGGCAATCTGAAGAATTGCAGCAACATCATGAAGGCTTCTATCCTCGCAATGTACTCAGGTTCTGACTATATCAAAACCTCAACAGGCAAGGAGAAGGTCTCAGCTACCCCTGAGGCAGCATACGTTATGTGCCAGGCTATCAAGGCATATTACGAAAAGACTGGCATTCAGATTGGTTTCAAGCCTGCAGGTGGTATCAATACCGTTCATGATGCCGTAGTTTACTACACCATCGTGAAGGAAGTTTTGGGCGAGAAATGGCTGACCAACCAGTGGTTGCGCCTCGGCACATCACGCCTGGCTAACCTCCTCTTGAGCGAAATTCTGGGCAAGGAGATTAAATACTTCTAAAGAAAAGTAACTGATTATCAATAGAATACAAAAAATAAAGGGTTGATTCTCTCAGAGAACCGACCCTTTTTATATTAAGCTTTTCTTTCAATCACAAAATCCAAGTAAGCCTTCAAGGCATTGTAAATATCCTTATCCTCCACATAAGTATCGAGGAAATTCATGGCTTCGGCATGGAAATCCCACATGCGCTTATCCGCATATTCAATACCTCCGTTTTCCTTTGTAAATGCCACTAACTGAGCTATTTCATCAGCCGTCACAGTATGAGCCTTTACCTTTCTGGCAAGCTTCATCATCTCCTCATCACCGGTAGACTTCAAAGCATATATTACAGGCAAAGTCAGTTTTCCTTCAACCATATCATTACCAGTAGGTTTACCTATCTCCTTGGAATCATAATAATCAAAGATATCATCACGGATCTGGAAGATGATGCCCAAGTTCTGTCCGAAACGCTTCGCCTCTTCAATCTGCAGTTCTGAAGCATTGGCAGAGATCGCTCCGATACCGGCGCAAGCCTCAAAGAGAGCAGCCGTTTTCTGCTTAATCACCTGATAATAAATATCTTCCGATATCTCTTCATTACTGATACTGTTGAGCTGAAGAATCTCACCATTAGACAGGATACGTCCCAACTCAGCAAGATAACGCACGATTTCCTCTGAATGCGAATAAGATACATGAAGCAAGGCAGTGGAAAGAATGAAATCGCCCACAAGCACAGCCACCTTATTATTATAAGTAGCATTCACGCTAGCCTGTCCGCGGCGTTCCCCACTCTCATCAACCACATCATCATGTACCAGCGAAGCGGTATGAAGAAGCTCCAGACCCACAGCAGAATGCTGGGTAACACTGGAAACCTTTCCAAAATTACGTGCCATCAACAAGATGAGTATAGGGCGCATACGTTTTCCAGCGCGCTGACGGATGTGGTCGAGCACCTGGGAAAGGAGGCCATCGCTATGCATAAGAGACTTGTTGAACAAATCTATAAAATCTGCTAATTCTGCCTCTATAGGCAGCTTGATAAGTGATAAATAGTCCATTATATGTGAGTAAATCTACTTAATTTCTGAAATTTGTTACAAAATTAATCAATTCTTCTTGAAATATCGCATTTTTTTAGTAATTTTACACCACAAAAATGAATATTATGGATAAATTGTTCCTTTTAGACGCGTATGCGCTCATTTATAGGTCGTATTACGCCTTTATGAAAGCCCCTCGAATCAATTCGAAGGGACTCAATACTTCGTGTGTAATGGGTTTCTGCAATACCCTCAACGAGATACTTACCAAGGAGAAACCTACCCATATTGCGGTGGCTTTCGACCATGGCAAGACCTTCCGTCATGAGGCTTTCCCTGCATATAAAGCTCAACGAGAAGAGACACCGGAAGACATCAAACTCTCTGTGCCTATCATCAAAAATATCCTGGAGGCATATCATATCCCTATCCTTCAGGTAGATGGTTTCGAGGCGGATGATATCATTGGAACAGTTGCCTTGAAGGCAAGTGAAAAGGGGATGGAAACCTACATGCTCACACCCGATAAGGATTACGCACAACTGGTTCGTAACAATGTTTTCATGTTCCGTCCTCGCCATGGCGGTGGATACGAAAAGTTGGGCGTACAGGAAATTGAAGAGAAATACAGCATCACTTCCCCACTCCAGGTTATCGACCTCCTTGCTCTGATGGGCGACTCAGCTGATAACTTCCCAGGCTGTCCGGGCGTGGGAGAAAAGACAGCCATCAAACTTATCAACGAGTTCGGTAGTGTAGAAGGTCTTATCGAGAACTCTTCTCAAGTGAAAGGCAAGCTCCGCGAAAAAGTGGAGGGTGCAGTAGAAGATATCAGGATGTCAAAGTTCCTGGCAACCATACGAACCGATGTTCCGGTAGAGATCAAGATGGAAGATTTGAAACGGGTAGAGCCAGACAATACAAAATTGGATGAAATCTTCACCGAGTTAGAATTTAAGTCGTTTGCTAAACGAGTCCTTAACAAACCTAAAAAGGTGCAAACAAAGCCTACTGGAGAGCTCGATTTATTTGGCGCACAGCAAGCCGACGGGCAGGAAGAGTCAAAAAACGCGAGTTTTGAGACCCTTAAAACGACCACTCATTCATACAAACTCATTGATACAGAAGTAGATGCAAGGAAACTTTATGACTATTTATTGACATTCAATATTCTCAGTCTAGACACAGAGACCACATCTACCGCTGCTATTGATGCAGAATTGGTGGGTTTGAGCTTTGCCGTGAAGGAAAAAGAGGCTTTCTACGTAGCAATTCCGGCAAATCGTGAAGAAGCCTTAAAAATCGTAAACATCTTCAAACATCTCTACGAGAACCCGGAAATCTTGAAAGTGGGGCAGAACATCAAATACGATTACGAGGTGTTGATGAACTACGGCATAGAGATTCAGGGCAAGATGTTCGATACGATGCTCGCCCACTATCTCATCCAGCCAGAACTATACCACAACATGGATTACTTGGCAGAAGTATTCCTCAACTATCAGACCATCCACATCGAAGAACTGATTGGTCCGAAGGGAAAGAACCAGAAGGCGATGCGCGATCTCGCCCCATCAGACATTTACGAATATGCTGCCGAAGATGCCGACATCACCTTGAGATTGAAAAATGTGCTCGAACTAAAACTCAAAGAGATAGATTGTGAAGATCTGTTCTGGAATGTAGAAATGCCGCTTGTACCTGTTTTAGCCCACATGGAGATGACGGGAGTATGCATCGACACCGATACCCTGAAGGAAACATCCGAGGAACTCACCAACCGCCTCAATGAGATAGAACATCATATCTATGAGTTGGCAGGCGAATCGTTCAATATCGCTTCCCCACGCCAGGTTGGAGAAATACTCTTCGGAAAGATGAAGATTGTGGAGAAGCCTAAGAAGACGAAGACGGGCCAGTACGTAACAAGCGAAGAAGTTCTTCAGCAGCTGCGCAGCAAGAGTCCAATCATCGATGAGATACTGAACTACAGAGGTTTAAAGAAACTTTTGGGAACCTATATAGATGCCCTTCCAAAGCTTATCAACTCTCGCACCGGGCACATTCATGCCTCTTTCAACCAAGCCATCACAGCCACAGGACGTCTTTCTTCAAGTGATCCAAACCTGCAGAATATTCCTGTACGCGATGACGATGGCAAGGAGATACGCAGATGCTTCATCCCAGAACCAGGCTGCCTGTTCTTCTCTGCCGACTATTCACAGATAGAACTTCGCATCATGGCACACCTGAGCCAGGATCCAAACATGGTAGAAGCATTCCGTGAAGGCTCTGATATTCATGCAGCTACAGCTGCTAAGATTTGGCACGAAGACATCAAAGAAGTAACAGATGCACAGCGCAAGAAGGCAAAAACTGCCAACTTCGGCATCATCTACGGCATCACGACCTTCGGTCTTGCCCAACGCATGAACATCGAAAACCGAGAGGCAAAGCAGATCATAGAAGACTACTTCCGCACCTTCCCTGGTGTTCAGGCTTATATGGAAAAGGCAAAGGAAATGGCAAGAGAGAAAGGCTATGCCGAAACCCTCTTCCACCGCCGTCGCTACCTGCCAGACATCAACAGCAAGAATGGTACTGTAAGAGGATTTGCCGAGCGCAATGCCATCAATGCCCCTATCCAGGGCTCTGAGGCAGACATCATCAAAGTGGCTATGATCCGCATCTTCAACCGATTCAGAGCAGAAGGCATCAGGAGCAAGATGATTATCCAGGTGCATGACGAACTCAATTTCTCCGTATATCCGGAAGAGAAAGAAAAGGTAGAGAAGATTGTGGTAGAAGAGATGCAGAACGCCTACCAGCTCAGTGTGCCTCTGGTTGCTGATGCCGGATGGGGAAACAACTGGCTAGAAGCACATTAGAAAAACCAGAAAGCGGCCGCAGAAACCGCAAGGCAACTTAAAAACAAAGAAGCTCGCAAGATACCAAACGTTCATCTTGCGAGCTTTTCTTTTTCGAGATGTTTCACATGAAACAATTAAATCTTCTATCAAAACACCACTAAAAAGACAAATAACTCCTTTATTCACAAGTACATCTAGAAATCTTTGTTTCTTTAGATTAAAAAGGATAATAAAATTATAATATTTTCAAATTTATTTGGTTCTTACAGAAATAAAGTGTATATTTGCATTGTAAATCAGAAAGATATGCAAACGCACCTATCTGATTAAAAGTGAATAGATAACACTAATCAATCAAATTAAGAAAGAAAGGAACATTATGAAGAAATATGTTTGCGACGTGTGTGGTTGGATTTATGATCCAGAAGTAGGTGATCCAGAGGGCGGCATCGCTCCAGGTACAGCATTCGAAGACATCCCAGATGATTGGGTTTGCCCTCTTTGCGGAGTAGGCAAGGAAGATTTCAGCCCTGTAGAGGAATAAGGCTCTTTTGGAGGAATCACCCGAAGGAAATCCTCACAAAGGAATCATCTGAATGAAATGCCTGATATTCAGGCAACACATTCATAAAATAATAGGAGGAACCATTATGACAAAAGTTAGAGAAATCTACCGCTGCCAGATTTGTGGCAATGTAGTAGAAGTTGTAAACCCAGGAGCCGTGCTCAGTTGCTGTGGCGAGCCGATGAAGCTGATGAAGGAAAACACCAGTGATGGCGCCAAGGAGAAGCACGTGCCTGTGATAGAACCTATTGAGGGCGGCTATCGCGTAACAGTAGGAAGTGTGGAGCATCCGATGCTACCAGAGCATTACATCCAATGGATAGAATTGCTCACCCCTACCGATGTGCTTCGTCACGAGTTGAAGCCAGGCGAAAAGCCGGAAGCTATCTTCCTGACCAACGCAGAAGCCAAGGATGTTACGGCTCGAGAATACTGCAATCTCCACGGATTGTGGAAGGGGGTAATTGAAGGATAAAAACCATCATACAAACAAAAGGTCTCATGTTGTCTTCCCAATGTAGGGAATATGACATGAGACCTTTTTAACTTTATTTACATCTCGTTTTTTGCCACATTCGCCAAGAAATATCTATCTTTGCCGACAAAACGTTATAGATGATGAGAAGAATATGGAATAATCTTACATCAATATCCTTGCTGACAGCATTATTCACCTGTATCTGTCTGATTTCCTGTTCACAAGACAAAACAGCAGAAACCCTGCGCTCCGCCTACTATTGGAGTACAACATGGCAGATGGACAGCAGCAAGATGAACTTCATCCAGAAGCACCATATCAAGCGACTCTACGTTAGATTCTTTGATGTGGTAAGGGATGCTGATGGAGAAATCATGCCCAATGCTACCCTGCAATTTGATACAACCGAAGAGAATATGACAGCCGAAGAAAAGGAGAAAGAATCTCTGATGCCGAAAGGAATGGAGATTATCCCCGTTGTCTATATCGTAAACGACTGTTTTAAAGCAAAAACCAAGACGAATCCTATCAGCAGCGACAAGTCGGGCAGAAAATCTTCAGATGAAACACCCCGGCAACTCGCAGATAAGATTCTGAACCGCATCCTTCAGATGAACGAAGCCAATGACATCGAGAACGTAAAAGAGATTCAGATAGACTGCGACTGGACAGCATCAACGCAAGAAGCCTATTTTGAATTCCTCCATTATTTAAAGGAGAAAGCCAAAGACAAGCAGATACAGCTGTCAGCCACCATCCGGTTACACCAGCTCTCGATGACTCCACCCCCTGTGGATAGAGGCATCCTGATGATGTATAATACAGGCGATGTAAAACAGCTAACTTGCCAAAAGCCGATACTCGACATGAAGGATGTGGCTCCCTATATCCAGCATCTGGCCAGTTATCCGTTGCCGCTTTCTGCCGCCTATCCGCTCTTCAGTTGGCGCATTCTCTTCAGAGAAGGAAAGTTCATAGGCATCATGCATGCAGATGAAGACTTCCCTGTTTTGCCTGACGATAGCATCGTGGTAAGAAAGCCCGAGATGACCGACATTATGGAAGCCATCAAGAGTATCAACCACCAAAACAGCAATATCAACAAAGAGGTCATCCTCTTCGACCTCAACACCGATAATATCAAACGATTTAACTCAGAAGATTATGAAAAGATTTTTAATCATAGGAGTGATGGCAGCAGCATTTAGCACCCACGCCAACGCCTGCGTTGCCGAATACTCTGATCATAACTACTATATGTTCAGCGTGTTCAACCGCGACCAGACTTCGCCAGCGTATCTCTACGACATCGCCAGCTACTGGCAGAAGTATGCCGGCAATACATCCTCCGTCAACTTATCTTTCTACAGATGGAACAAGGAGAATATTAAGAAAGTAGCCAAACACAAGAAGGATGCAGGAATGCTTTCTTACTTGGGAAGCCTGAATGCCTACCTGGATGCCTGCGAGAAGTTGAATCCCAATGCCTGGAACTACGCCTCGAAGCAAGAACGGCTACAGATACAGCAATCGCTGACCCGGCTCAACAATGTCGCCAAAATTTATAAAGGCACCCAACTCAAGAGCCAATACGCCTTGCTCCGCATGCGTACTAATATGATGAAGGGATTCCACCAGCAAAACATCACCTATTGGAATGCCATCGCCTCCCGACTTCCGAAATCACCATGGCGAGAGGCGATGCGCAACATTTATGCCCGGGCTTTGTGGAAAACGGGACGACACCAGCAGGCACTCGATATCTATGCCGAGCAGGGAGATATGGCCAGCATCAGGGTACTCGCCCGAAACTATCGCAATCTTGCTGGCATTCAGAGCACTTATCTCAAGAATCCGAACTCGGCCATGCTCACCTATCTAGTACAGGATTTCGTAAACAACTGTCAGCAGACGATAGACAGTCGCTCCAAAAACCAGGTAGACAAGGAGTGGATTGAGGAGATTGGCGCCAAGGTAATCTACCAGAAAGAAGCCCTCAACTTCATCACCTTTGCCAATAAGGTCATTGCTGAAGGCAAGACACAGAGTCCTTGCCTATGGCGTTCTGCCACTGCCATGCTCCATTATCTCTATGGATATCAGCAGGAAGCATGGAAGGAGATTAATGAAGCTGTCGCCCTGGATGGAACACAGCGAATGAAGGATAATGCAAGAGCCATCCGACTCCTGGTTTCTACCCGAAATGCACAGGTGGATAGCGATTACCCACAATATCTGGTCGGCGAATTCAAATGGCTCAACGAGATGGCAAAAGGAGAAAGCACAAGAGCGAAGGGAGAAAACCCGAAAAATGATGATTTTACCAATCCCGACATTCACTATGTAGAGGTGAAGGAGCGTGTGGCTTACCGCGCCCTGTACAACCGGTTCAAGACGATGGCAGATAAGGCGAAAAAGGAAAACCGGCAGGAAGCCGGCAGAGATGACGAAAGCATGGCCACGGCGATGTATGGCATGATGGATGCCTACATGCGAACCTTCTACAAGGATCAACAGGATGAAGAATACATCAGCCGCTATCTTTATTCATCAGAATACGCCATTCGTCTTGACTCACTCTCTGCGCAGCAGCTGGCAGATTACTATCGCTTCATCACATCTCCTCATCAGGATGCCTTCCAGCAATACGTCTGCCAGTCACTCTATCGCAATGCCGATTTCTTCAAGGATATGATAGGCACCAAGTATCTTGCCGAGGGAAACTTTGGCGAAGCTGCCCGCTGGCAGAAGGATGTTTCTTTGGATTTCATCAACAACCAAGCCATCAGTTTCTATGCCGAGAAGCGCAGCTATGCTGTGCCTTACTGGTTCAACCACCAAAAGGTGAATGATTCGGATATGTGGAGCATCCAGGGCAGTTATGCCCACCTGAAGGAGAACCCTAAGTGGAAATTCTGCCAGGAGATGAACCAGCTCATCAGCCAATACAATGTGGCTCGTGAAGGCGAAGCCAGAGAGAAACTTGCCTACGAACTTGGCATTCGTTACTATCAGGCATCCTGCTATGGCGACTGCTGGTATCTTACCCATTATGGCAAAAGCGTAACTGATAGTGCCCGCACAGGCGAAGCCGATTTCGCAGCCATCGCTCAGAAATATTTAAAGATAAGCAAGCAAAGCAGCAATCTTACGCTTCGCTATCATTCGCTCTATGCCCTCTCATCCATCGGCATCGACCCATGGTTTAAGATTACCTACGATGCCAACTGGAAAGAGCAGAAGCTTCTACAACCACAATCCGCTCAATATCAGGCGATGATGGAATGGAGCCAGTTCAGCCATCAGCATCCGGAAATCGTGGATCAATACACCACCCGATGCGATGTATTGAAACAATTCGAAAAAAATCTCTAATCTCTTACCATTTTCCCAGCGTTGGGAAAAACGAGCAGACAGGCGAAACCTCCATCAAGATACCTGTGGAGAGCAAAGAGACTGTCTCTAATCTCTTGAATCTCATAGGAAAGTTGTTTGCAAAATAAGTCATGGGTAAAAAGAAACATAAGCATCAAGGACATTATTGCAAGATGTGTGGAGAGTATAAATCCAACGAGTCGTTCAGTGGTAAAGGACACAGACTGCACATCTGCAAGAAATGTATATCAATAAGAAATAAGGCTAAAAAAGAAAAGAAACGTTTAGAACATGATAGAATTAACGAAGTCTCAGAAGAAAACAGCTCGCAAGCTCATTAATTTGGGCTTGCAGCGAGAGTGCGCCAAGTTCATGCAATCTACCAAAGATTTCATGAACAAGAACGCATCAGCAGAGGATGCACACGATGCATACCTCAAACTATATGATAAGGTATACCAATTCGACAAGCATATCGCTCGCCGATACGATGGGATGTCAGGAGGTAGATATTACATCACCGTATGTTACCTATACTATGACGGAGTATTGACTGACGAAGACATCCGAGAGTTTGACGATGAAATCTATAACAAGCTTAAAGAAGACAAAGAGTTTTTCCTAAAAAAATAAACAATATTCTTCCAAAAGTAAAAAATGAAAAATAACTAAAGATTTCCTTGCAGCTACCAAATAAAAAGCGTAACTTTGCCGAAATATCATAAAAATAAACGATTATGAAGGAAGAAGAAATCAAAGAATTGTTCGAGCAATTCGAAGCTATCGCCAACGAATATGAAGGCGTAGAGTGTTGGAGTGCAAGAGAACTTGCACAAGTGTTAGGTTATAGCCAATGGCGTAATTTCGAAGGAATTATCGAAAAGGCAAAAGCATCATGTACCAATGCAGGGCAAGAAGTATCATATCATTTTGCTGACGTCAGCAAAATGATAAATCTTGCAAAAGGTGCTCAGCGTGAAGTCAAAGACTACATGCTGACTCGTTATGCTTGCTATCTCATTGCCCAAAACGGTGATCCACGCAAGCCACAAATCTCTTTTGCCCAAAACTACTTTGCCGTACAAACTCGCCGAGCAGAATTGGTGCAAAAGCGTTTGCTGGAATACGAACGTGTACAAGCACGTGCAAAACTTGCAGAAACAGAGAAGCGTCTCTCTGGTGTGCTGTATGAAAGAGGGGTGGACAGCAAAGGCTTTGCCATCATTCGCTCACTAGGTGACAAGGCGTTGTTTAATCTCGACACGGCTCTTCTCAAACGTAAATTGGGTGCTCCTAACAGCCGACCTCTCGCCGATTTCCTTCCAACACTAAATATTAAAGCTAAAGATTTTGCTGCAGAAATGACTTCTGTCAACGTTCAGCAAAAGGATTTACATGGTCAGCAATCTATCTGTCAAGAGCATGTCGATAATAATAAGGCTGTTCGTAATATGATGCTCCAACGTGGCATTGTACCAGAAAATCTTCCTGCAGGTGAAGACGTCAAGAAAGTAGAACGCAGATTAAAATCTGACGAAAAGACATTGACCAAAAAGAATAGCAAAAAGAAATAATATCCATCACAATTCTATAACTAGAGAAGATGTAAGGATTTCACTCGCGATCTATGATTTTTAGTTAATTTTCCACGATTTCTTCGTATCTTTCATTTATAATGTGTAACTTTGCACCGGAAATTTAAACGTTTAAAGATAAAATGGCATTAAAATGTGGTATTGTAGGCCTCCCAAACGTGGGTAAGTCTACACTGTTCAACTGTCTGTCTAGTGCAAAGGCACAGGCAGCTAACTTCCCTTTCTGTACTATCGAACCAAACTTGGGCGTCATCACCGTACCAGATGAGCGACTCAACAAGTTGGCAGAGATTGTTCACCCAGGACGCATCGTCCCAGCTACTTGCGAAATCGTAGATATCGCAGGTCTTGTAAAGGGTGCCAGCAAGGGCGAAGGTCTTGGTAATAAATTCTTGGGAAATATCCGTGAGTGCGATGCTATCATCCACGTAATCCGCTGCTTCGACGATGACAACATCGTTCGCGAGGGTGGCGCTAAGGTTGATCCTTTGGAGGATAAGAGCGTCATCGATACAGAGTTGCAGCTCAAGGACCTGGAAACTATCGAATCTCAGCTCACCAAGCAGAAGAAGACTGCTGCAGCAGGCAACAAGGATGCTAAGACGATGGTTACCGTTCTGGAGGCTTACAAGGCTGTTCTGGAGCAGGGAAAGAATGCTCGTGGCGTTACTTTCGAAACCAAGGAAGAGCAGAAGGTGGCTCACGACCTCTTCCTCCTCACTACCAAGCCTGTGCTCTACGTAGCCAATGTTGACGAGGCTTCTGCCAAGACCGGCAACGAGTATAGCAAGAAGGTAGAGGAAATCGCCAAGGAAGAAGGTGCTGAGTGCATGGTCATCGCTGCCAAGACAGAGGAAGACATCGCATCGCTCGAAACCTACGAGGACAAACTGATGTTCCTCGAAGAACTCGGGCTGGAAGAGAGCGGCGTAAACCGACTCATCAAGAAGGCATACGCCCTGCTTAACCTCGAAACATTCATCACCGCTGGTGAGATGGAGGTCAAGGCATGGACCTATCACAAGGGCTGGAAGGCTCCTCAGTGTGCCGGCGTCATCCATACCGACTTCGAGAAGGGATTTATCCGTGCAGAGGTTATCAAGTATGATGACTACATCAAGTATGGCTCTGAGGCTGCAGTACGCGAGGCTGGTAAGCTCGGCATCGAGGGCAAGGAGTACGTCGTACAGGATGGTGACATCATGCACTTCCGCTTCAATGTATAATCCTATTCTTCTACGGTTATGATAGCAAATCTGCTTAACTATATCGTATGGGACCCAGATCCTATTCTGGCTCATCTGGGTCCTATGACCATCCGCTACTACTCCACCTGCTGGATGATTGGTCTGCTGCTGGGCTATCTGCTCATGAGCAAGCTTTACAAGCAGCAGGGGCTCTCAGATGAGAAGTTCTCCCCACTGTTTCTCTACATCTTCTTAGGTGTACTGATAGGTGGCCGTTTGGGACATTGCATCTTCTATCAGCCGGAATATTTCCTCACCCAGTGGGATCACTTCATCGAGATGCTGATACCTGTTCATCACATGCCAGACGGCAGTTGGAAGTTTACGGGTTATGAGGGACTGGCGAGCCACGGAGGCGTATTCGGCATGTTCGTCGGCATCTGGCTCTATTGCCGCAACATGAAGGTGAGTGGCTGGGTAGTGCTCGATAATATGGGTATCTGCTCAGGCATTACAGCCACCTTTATCCGTTTGGGCAATCTGATGAATTCAGAGATTATCGGCAAGGTAACCGATGTGCCTTGGGCATTTATCTTCGTTCGCGAAGACCAGTATCCACGCCATCCGGGTCAGCTCTACGAGGCTTTGGCATACTTCTGCTTTTTCCTCCTCATCCTCTTCATCTACAAGAAGAGAGGACCTAAGAGCGTAGGCACCGGTTTCTATTTCGGTCTTTGCCTTACTCTCATCTTCACCTTCCGTTTCTTCATCGAATATACCAAGGAGATTCAGGTAGCATTCGAGGCAGGTCTGCCTATGGATATGGGACAGATATTGAGTATTCCGCTCATCATCGCCGGTGTATGGAGCATCGCTTCCAGCACAAAGAGAGCGAAAGAAAAGAACGTAGAGACAAAATAATATTAGACGACTTATTTTCAGATTATAAAAATCCCTCCTCGTGCAACAGCATCTGCTGCCACGGGGAGGGATTTATATTTTTATCTTCCCAGCAGGATTTTCTTGATATCATTGAGCTTGTTCAATGCCTCTACCGGAGTGAGATTGTTCACATCCAGCCCGAGTATTTCATCACGTATCTGCGTCAGTACAGGATCATCGAGCTGGAAGAAACTGAGCTGCACACCATCCTTAGGTTCATCGATGTGCTGTACGTTCGGTTTACCGGCACCGCCAACCCCGGCATTGTCATCCTCCAACTGTTTGAGAATCACATTGGCACGGTTTACGATGCTGCGAGGCATACCGGCAATCTCTGCCACATGGATACCGAAAGAGTGCTCACTGCCTCCCGGTTCCAGTTTACGCAGGAAGATTACCTTTCCGTCCACCTCTCTCACACTCACATTGAAGTTCTTGATGCGAGGGAAGTTCTTCTCCATCTCGTTGAGCTCATGATAGTGGGTAGCAAAGAGCGTACGTGCCTGCGCCTTCTTATGTTCGTGCAGATATTCCACGATAGCCCAGGCAATGGAAATACCATCGTAGGTAGAAGTACCTCTTCCCAGCTCATCAAAGAGCACCAGCGAGCGCGGAGAAACGTTGTTCAGGATGTTTGCTGCCTCGGTCATCTCTACCATGAAGGTCGATTCGCCGAGCGATATATTGTCGCTTGCACCTACACGTGTAAAGATTTTATCCACCAGTCCCACTCGGGCGCTCTCTGCGGGCACAAAACAGCCTACCTGTGCCAGCAGCACGATAAGGGCGGTCTGGCGTAGCAGAGCCGATTTACCAGCCATGTTAGGACCGGTAATCATCATGATCTGCTGTTTCTCGGTATCGAGCAGCACATCGTTAGGTACATAGCGTTCGCCCAGCGGCAGTTGGGTTTCAATCACCGGATGCCTGCCCTGCTTGATGTCGAGCACCTCAGAATCATCGACGATAGGGCGCACGTAGCGGTTCTCGTCAGATGTCTTTGCAAATGACAAAAGACAGTCCATACGGGCGATGAGGTTGGCATTGATCTGTATCTGCGGAATATACTCCTGCATGGCAGCTATCAGTTCGTTGAAGAGCTGTGCTTCCAATACCAGAATCTTTTCATCAGCACCGAGAATCTTTTCCTCATATTCCTTCAGTTCCTGGGTGATATAACGCTCTGCCTGAGCCAGCGTCTGCTTGCGTATCCACTCCTCAGGCACCTTATCCTTAAAGGTATTTCTCACCTCCAGATAGTATCCGAAAACATTATTGTAACCTACCTTCAGACTCGAAATTCCTGTCTTTTCAATCTCCCTTTCCTGTATCTTGAGCAGATAATCCTTGCCGTGGCGGCTGATGGCACGAAGGTCGTCAAGTTCGGCATTGAATCCGTCGGCTATCACGTCACCCTTATTGACCAGCTGTGGCGGATCGGGCTGTATTTCCCTGGCGATGCGGTCTTTCAGGGTCTCGCATACGTTCAGCTGCTCGCCTACCCGCTTCAGAGCCTCGTTCGTAGCATGCTGGCATGCCACCTTGATAGGCTTGATGGCTTCAAGTGCATTCTTCAGCTGAACCACTTCGCGAGGCGAAACTCTGCCCACGGCTACTTTGGAAATGATACGCTCCAGGTCGCTGATGCGATGCAGCTGGTCATCGAGAAGCTGACGGAATTCCGGTTCCTTGAAGAAATATTCCACGATGTCGAGACGCTCGTTGATTGGTTTAACATCCTTCAACGGGAAGACCAACCAGCGTCTGAGCATACGTCCGCCCATCGCCGTTACCGTACGGTCGATGACATTCAGGAGCGAAGAACCGTCTTCCTGCATAGGGGCAACCAGCTCCAGACTGCGGATGGTAAACCTATCCATACGCACGAACTTATCTTCTTCGATACGTGAAAGGGCGGTGATATGATTAATCTGTGTATGCTGGGTAATCTCGAGATACTGCATGATGGCACCACTGGCTATCACGCCGTTCTTGAGATGCTCTACACCGAAACCTTTCAGAGATTTTGTCTTGAAATGTCCCAGGAGTTTCTGCAGGGCTGTCTGTTCGGTGAAAACCCAGTCGTCCAGCTCGAAGGTACAGTATTTGCTGCCGAAATATTTCTCGAAGTCATTCTTTCGGGCGCGGTCGTAGAGCACCTCTTTCGGCATGAAGTTGCCCATCAGTTTTTCTACATAGTCGTAGGTTCCCTCGCCGGTAAGAAACTCTCCGGTCGAGATATCCAGAAAGCTCACACCGCAGGCGGTCTTGCCGAAGTGTACGGCTGCCAGGAAGTTGTTCTCCTTGTAGTTCAGTACGTTATCTCCCATCGCCACACCCGGTGTAACGAGTTCAGTAATACCTCGCTTCACCATCTTGTCCATCTGGCTCAGTCCCTTCTTACCTTTTATTTCGAGTCGTTTCTTCTTCGGGTCTTCCAGCTGGTCGCATACCGCTACGCGCTTACCCGCCCTGATGAGTTTAGGCAGATAGGTATCCAGAGCATGATGAGGGAATCCTGCCATCTCGGTCGTACCCGTAGAACCGCCATTGTTGCGTCGGGTCAGCGTAATGCCGAGTATACGGGATGCCTCCACCGCATCTTCGCAGTAAGTTTCGTAGAAGTCACCGCAACGGAAGAGCAGCAGCGCTTCGGGATGTTTCGATTTCATCTCGAAAAACTGTCTCATCATCGGTGTAAGACCTTTATTATCGTTTGCCATTATCTTTCTTCTCCTTATATTATTTCTTTAAATTTACATAGTTTCTATCTACAATACTCCTCCTTAAACCACAGCCGGTATATCGGGTCAACAAAGACAAAAGCATCGTTTTGCTTTTCGATAATATCTTTGTTCTGGAGCGTTTTCCTGTTCTTGACAATCGTATTCGGATTACCAAGATTATAGATTTGTTTCACGGCTTGCGAAGAGAAATGCTGTTCGCCATTGGCTATAGCCTTAAGCATCTCTATCTGGGTGGAACTGAGATTCTCCGTATCATTCTGAAACATCGGGGTATTGATGTTGAGTACCTGTTTCAATCCCAGATGATATATATCTTCCGTCACTTCCGAAACCGTGAAACTCCAGATAAAATAGCACAACTGCTGGAGATACCAGGAATGGCAAGCCACGGCATCACAGATCCGCTCTGCCATCTCTGCAGAGATTGACTTTCCTGTCTTCTCGAAAGATGACAGAATGAATGGAATCCAATGCTCCTTAGCTATCTTCTGCATGAAAATCACTTGTCCAAAGCGATAAAAAGGACTATTGGAATTGTTGAAGATATTGAGCATCATGTTTCGCTTGCTGCCGTAGAGGCAGTAAGAGGTAAGCTGCTGTTGCTGCCATACCGAGCGCATCTTTCCCTCCATATCCTTATACTCAGGAAGATTAGCCAACTGCTGGAACTCGTCGATGCAGACGATAATCCTGATGCCCTTTTCCTTTGCCAGCAACTCAGGCAGTTGGAGAATCGTCATCTTATCACGCTCCTGTGGTACAAACTTCAGGTCGAAAGCCATGAAGTCGGTCATCTGGTCGCTTACTACAACCTGCGGTATCACGCCTGTCAGGAATTTCTTTGCATCCTCTATCCACCGTTCCATTTTAGAGGAAGCACAAGCTATAACCTGACTGGCAAAAGTGCGATAAAATTCAGATTCAGAGCCGATGCTGAAGGCATCGATATAACAGATTCTTACGTTATTATCCTCACCAGCCAATTCGCTCATCGCCCTTTTCACTAGCGATGATTTACCCCATCGGCGTGGTGAAATCAGCATCACGTTGATATGGGAGGACAGTAATTGCTTCAGCAAAGCCCTGTCTTCCTGTCTGTCGATAAAATTCTCATTGGTGGCTAATGTACCAAATTGAAATGGTGATAGATATTTTGCCATATTCCTAGTAATTTGGTACAAAGTTACGAAATATTACCCTAAGGTAAGTTACCCTAAGGTAATATTTAGAGTTTTTTAAATGAATATATGCTGCATTACCATAATAAAGCCGTACTTTTGTACTCATGAAAAAGAAACAATTATACATAGGGGTTCTGTCGGTTGCTTGCTGCGCGCTCGTAGCAATAGGCATCACCTTGCACCTGCTCTACCCCAAGAAACAGATACAGAACCTGGTGAAAACTCCACCGGCTCTCCGGCTCAAGCCACAGCCTGCTGATACGCTGAAGAAGAAACCTGTGAAGAAGATGGATTTCAATATCTCCGGAACTTTAAGAGATAAGGAAGGAAAGGGAGTGGCTGGCGTCATCGTGAGCGATGGATTCAACTGTGTGAAAACCGATGCACAGGGCAGATATAAGATGAAGCGAGACAGCCTGGCAAAATTCATATACTATTCTGTTCCAGCCGATTGCGAGGTTCCTACCCATTCTAAGACCGATCGCACGGCTTTCTTCTACCAAAAGGTATCCAAGGGGAAGAAAACCTATAACTTCACCCTCACCCGACTGCCGGGCGGCAAGGAGATTCACTATAAGATGATTGTCATCGGCGACCCGCAGGTTACCAATGCCTACAGCCCTTACTATACTTCTCCGGATGATAATCCCATCAAGAAGAGCGATGTAGAAAGATTCACTACCCAGACGATGGCGGACATCAGGCAAACCATCAGTTCGCTGCCTGCCGGAACACCGGTCTACGGACTCAGCATGGGCGATGATGTACAGTATTATGGCGGTTACAACGCCAAACTGGAGCGTCAGATACGCCAGGCATTGGGCTCTTCAGAGATGCGTCTCTTCTCCGTCATCGGCAATCACGACCAGGATGGCAAGGCGCTCTACCGCCGCAAATGGGAAGAGAATTTCGGTCCTACCGATTTTTCCTTCAACCGTGGCGATGTGCATTATGTCTGCATCAACAACTGCTTCTTCCACCGCGGCATGTCTTATTATTCTCCTGGAGAATTACGTGAGCGCCAGGTGAAGTGGCTGAAGCAGGATCTCGCCCTCACGCCAAAGGATATGAAGGTGGTACTCTGTTATCATATTCCTTTTACCTTTGGTAATGCGCCTTTCAGCAAGGCGAAGCCGCTGACCAATGCCCATGAGGAGGGACATTATTCTTCTTCCCGTCTCTCGCTCCTGCTTTCTTTGCTGAAACAGTTTAAGGGCGGTTACGAACTCTTCTGCGGACATACTCATTTTGCCTGCAACCACGAGATCAATTATCAGGGCGAGGATGTAATGGAGCATTGTCATGCTGCCGCCTGTGGTAATATATGGCAGTCGAATATCAACATCTGCGGAACTCCAAATGGATATTATGTATACAGTTTTGTGGGTACCAGCATCAGCAACTGCTATTACAAGGGAACTTTCTGGGATAAGAGCAAGCAGATGACCTTGTTCCGTGCGCAGACCGATTTCAACGGCGAGAAATACTCTAGGGATTGGCAGTTGGCAAACAACAGGAATATCCTGGTAGCCAATGTCTTCAATGCTACCAGTCATTGGCGTGTTGTAGCCGTAGAGGATGGCAAGGAATATCTGATGGGGCGCCTCAGCGGAAAGGGACAGGATGCCTTTGCCGCCGGCTATCATCATAAGTACAGCGAGAGTGTATCTTACCGGTTCGTGAGCAAGGGCAACGGTTATCTCATCATGAACCACCTATATTATTATACTCCTAGGAATCCGAATGCCAGAATCATCATCAAGGCATCCGATCCATACGGAAATACCTATACGGCATCAAGCGATGAGGTAACGACAGAGCCTTTCGCCAACTTTGCCCATTATTACGAAAAAGAGTATAAGGAATATAAGAGTAAGAAAGATAAGATGTTGCGGGATTCTATATCTGGCAGACAGAAAGATTCACTTGCTGCAAGGAAGAAAGATTCTGCAGCAGTACAAAAATAAAAAGAGAGGGTGCGTCATAAGTTGATGATGCACCCTCTTTTTAAATATTATTTGTTCAGTTTCCAGGTAACACCATCCTTGGTGTCTTTTACCTCGAAGCCGGCTTCAGCCAGGGCATCGCGAATCTGGTCGCTGGTAGCCCAATCCTTATCAGCCTTTGCCTTGGCACGCAGGTCGAGAACCATATCTACCACCTTGCCGTAAGCCTCTTCACGGGCATCATTGTTGGCTCCCTTCTCACTCTTCAAGCCGAGGAGGTCGAAGGTGAAGAGCTGCATGGTGTCTGAAAGCTCCTTTAGGTCTTCGGCAGAGATGTTTGCCTTGTGGTCGAGGGCTGTGTTGATTACGTGGCAAGCCTCGAAGAGGTAGCTGATGACGAGCTGAGTCTGGAAGTCATCGTTCATCGCATCGTAGCAGCGCTGGCGCAATTCGCTTACGAACTTCTTCACCTGCTCATCGCTCTGCTTAGCCACAGGCACACGCTCCAGGTCGTTCAAACCATTCATCAGGCGCTCCAATCCCTTCTGGCTAGCCTTCAAGGCATCGTTAGAGAAATCTACGGTGCTGCGGTAGTGAGCAGAGAGGATGAAGAAACGGATGGTCATTGGCGAATAAGCCTGCTCCAAACTATCGTGATTGCCTGTGAAGAACTGCTCCAAAGTGATGAAGTTACCAAGACTCTTACCCATCTTCTGACCGTTGATGGTAATCATATTGTTGTGCATCCAGTAATGAACCATCTGGTCGCCCTGAGAAGCCACGGCCTGAGCAATCTCGCACTCGTGGTGAGGGAAAATCAAATCCATGCCGCCACCGTGAATATCGAAGTGGCTGCCCAAGTACTTACGTCCCATCGCAGTACACTCGCAGTGCCAGCCAGGGAAACCATCGCTCCAAGGACTAGGCCAGCGCATGATGTGCTCAGGTGAAGCCTTCTTCCAGAGGGCGAAGTCAGCCTGGTTCTTCTTCTCGCCGATACCAGCCAGCTCGCGGCTCTCGTTGATTACGTTCTCCAGGTTACGTCCGGAGAGGATACCGTACTTATGATCCTTGTTATACTTCTCGATGTCGAAGTAGATAGAGCCGTTGCTCTCGTAGGCATAGCCATTGTCCAGGATTTCCTGAACCAGTTTCTCCTGTTCGATGATATGGCCTGTGGCATGAGGCTCAATGCTAGGAGGGAGTACGTTCAGCGCCTCCATGGCATCGTGGTAGCGGTTGGTGTAGTACTGCGCAATCTCCATTGGCTCCAACTGCTCCAGGCGAGCCTTCTTCTCAATCTTGTCATCGCCTTCATCTGCATCGTGCTCCAGATGGCCCACGTCGGTAATGTTTCTAACGTAGCGAACCTTATAGCCCAGGTGCTTGAGATAGCGGAAGAGTATATCGAATGTGATGGCTGGTCGTGCATGACCGAGATGCGGATCGCCATACACGGTAGGGCCACAAACATACATGCCCACGTTAGGAGCGTGGAGCGGAGTGAATCTCTCTTTCGTACGTGTGAGAGTGTTATAGATCAATAATTTCTGTTCCATCTTGTATGAACCTTTCTTTTATATTATTTATATTTTGAGTGCAAAGTTAACTCATTTTTCTGATATATCCGACAAATCATTCGCAAAATGTTATTAAAATCCTCGAAAATATCAATGGAACAGATCTTCCATGGTCAATTCTCTCTGTATGATGCTGCTATATTTGGCTGCAAATATACAAAAAATACCACTTAAAGCCAAACGAATGGGTAAGGAAGTGGCTCTAAGTGGTAATTTTAACATACTTAGAGCCAAAAAGGTATTGCAAGAGTACAACTTTTATTCGAAAGTAGAGCCATTTAAGATGATATTTTTTAGGTAGGCTTACACTTTTAGGCAAGAATGTTTGGAGATAAAAAATAAAAGGTGTATATTTGCAGCGTGATTACTATTTAAAAAGAGGAGGTAAATATGGATAGATTTCAAATTATACGTATAATTCATGACTATATGTCTAAGAAGCCTGTGTTGAAGGCATGGATCTTTGGGTCTTTTGCTCGTGGTGAAGAAAAGGCTCAGAGCGATATAGATATTCTCTTTGTCCCCGATTTTGAGCATGGTTCGTTTACTTTGCTTACCCATGGAGGAATGTATGAGGATTTGAAGCAACTGCTAGGTCGTGAAGTTGACTTGGTAGTTGATGGCTCTTTGCGTCCGTATGCTCAGGAGAGTGTGGAACGAGATAAAATCTTGGTATATGAGAGAGCTAGTTAGGGATAAAGGAAGATTGGAAGACATTGTGGAGTATTCTTCCAACGTACTCAAAATCATTGATGGGATAGATTTTGAGGAGTTTTCCTCAAATATTTTAGTCTATTTTGCAACGATGAAAAATGTAGAGATAGTAGGCGAGGCTGCTTATATGCTGACCAAGGAATTCAAGGCAAGTCACCCAGAGATTCCTTGGAAACAGGTGGAAGGTATGCGCCATGTTTTGGTGCATGGTTATTCGCAGGTGTTGCCTCGTATTCTTTGGGCAACAGCAAAGGAGAATATTCCCGAAATCAAGGCTCAAGTGGAGAAATACCTGAACGAGATAGATTGGGAACATTATTGTGGGGAATGATGAACTTGTTCTTCTATACTCTTGGGGCCTTAATCGCAACAAGGGCATTTGCAGATTATGTCGGCAAATGCCCTTGTTGGCTTATATTGCAAATTCTTTATTCAACCATTTCCGCATACCTTTTGAACAGCTCAGCTACACACTCGCTCTCCGCCATCTTGGTGGAGAAGCCGTAGGCTGCCATCACGGCTCGGTCGTTCTGGCGATGGGCTTGCAAAAGCTCCTTCGGCATGAGCGTAGGGGCGTAGAGGTCGGCGAGCGAGGAGTCGGGGTATAGGGCGCGGGCATCGAGTATCGCCTGGGCACTCTGCTCTATCTTTGCCTTTTGCTCGGCAGTGGGCGTAGGCCAAGGGAAGTTGTTATACACCACGTCCTTGCTGTAGCGATAGTCGCTCTTCAGGCGACCGCACACCGCTCGCATCCATGCCATGTGGACGTTCGACTCCAAGATGCCGAAGTGGTAGAGGGTGGCGGAAGGGATGAGAAGCACAATCAGGCTTTTTGATGCTGCTATCTTTTTGCATAAAGTAAGTAGTTTTTGTATATCTATTCACTATTTGTAAGTTTTTTGCCTAATATATGCATAAAATTATCAAAACATTAGCGTATATCGAAAATAATGTGTAACTTTGCAGTCGCAAACAGTTATCAATTATCAAGAAGGCGGCTATAAGTTCCGCTAATGAGTATTAAGTTAGAAGAAAATGGCATATACAAGATTGAGTGCTGCCGAAGCGGCAGCGATGATTAACGATCAAGATACAATCGGATTGAGTGGTTTCACACCAAACGGCGTGCCTAAGGCAACCTTCCGCGAACTCTCCAAGAGAGCCGTGGCTGAGCACGAGGCGGGCAGACCTTTCCAGGTGGGCATCCTCACGGGTGCTTCTACCTCGCAGAGTATCGAAGGTGACATGGCAGCAGCCCATGCCATCAAGTTCCGTGCGCCATTTTCTACCAACAAGGATTTTAGAACTCATACCAACCTGGGCGAGATTGATTATGAGGATATGCACCTCGGCCACATGGCTGAGCGCCTGCGCCGTGGTTTCTATGGCGAAATAGACCTTGCCATCATCGAAGTTTCTGATTTGGAAGAAGGCGAAACTACCTGCAAGGCATTCCTAACCTCTGCCGGCGGCATTGTTCCTACCATCGTCCGCCTTGCCAAGAAGGTGCTCATCGAGAAGAATACCTTCCACAGTCCTGCCTCCCGTTATCTGCACGATGTATATGAGATAGCAGAATGCCCGTTCCGCACTCCTATCCCTATCATGAACGTAGGTGATAGAATAGGTAAAGAGTATGTGGAGATTGATGCCCGCAAGATTGTGGGTGTGATAGAATGCAACATTCCGGAGGAGGCACGTGCTTTCAAGCCTCTCGACCCTGTGACGGAACAGATGGGCCACAACGTTGCCGATTTCCTGGTCAGCGACCTGAAGAAGGGACATATTCCTCCTCAGTTCCTGCCTTTGCAGAGCGGAGTGGGCGTAACTTCCAATGCCGTTCTTGAGGCATTGGGACAGAACCCTAACGTGCCGGTATTCAGCGTTTATACCGAGGTGGTTCAGGATGCTGTAGTGAAATACATGCGCGAGGGAAGAATCAAGGATGCTTCCTGCTCTTCGCTCACCGTAACAAACGATACATTGAAAGAGGTGTATGATGATATTGATTACTTCAAGAAGCATCTCACCATCCGCCAGAGCGAGATTTCAAACTCTCCTGAAGTCATCCGCCGTCTGGGTGTCATCGCCATGAACACCGCCATTGAGTGCGATATCTACGGCAATGAGAACTCCAGCCATATCTGCGGCAGCAAGCTGATGAATGGTATCGGCGGTTCCTGCGATTACGAGCGTAATGGTTACATTTCTATCTTCACCACGCAGAGTACCACCAAGAACGGTTGCATCTCAGCCATTGTTCCGATGTGCAGTCACGTGGACAGTACCGAGCACGATGTGGATGTGATTGTTACCGAACAGGGAGTAGCCGATCTCCGTGGCAAAGGCCCATTGCGCCGTGCCAAGGAGATTATCGAGAACTGTGCCCATCCGGATTACCGTCCAATGCTCCGTGAGTATCTGAAGTTTGCCGAGAAGGGCCACGAGCCACAGAGCATGCGTGCTGCCCTCGCCATGCACGATACCTTCCTGAAGAAGGGTGATATGAGATTGACTGATTTCGGAGAATATCTGAAATAAGAGAAGACCGAAAGGGTCTATACGCCACCTGTTCTTCGTGGCATATAGACCCTTGTATGTATTTTGCCGTTAGGCGTTATAATGACTGTTACTCAGCCCAATACCAGCCATCATAATCTTTTGCTGGACCACTACCGCTATCAGCACTTCCTTGCCCCATAGTAGATGCTGCAAGAAGAGCGCAAGAGGTGATATTTACCACCTGCATCTCTGGCTTTGTATATTCTTTCTTTTTCATATCCTTTTGATTTTAAAATTCTTTACTTAACCATGATTTTATAAGTCTTGCTGCCACGCTTCACGATGTTCAGACCCTTCTGCAGACCATTGGTACGACGACCATTTGCATCATAGTATTCTGCATTGGCATCGTTGCTGATAGCGTTGAGGTTGTCAATGGCTGTAGTGCCATCACCCTTTCCGATGCTCAGCATGGCTGCTCTTGCCAGATATTCATAGGCAGGATGGATGTATGCACGCATCGGTTTGATGCCCACGCCCTTGCCATCATCCAAGTCAGAGACACGCCAGAATTTATCCTTACCGATGATGTAGTCGTTTTTGTCAAGACCCTTATTGTCTTTGCCGCCAATCTTGGTGAATGAACCTACGAGGTTGACATCTGAGGCAGTTTCTGCTACTGGCTCAGTAACGTCTGTTCCAGCTACTGGCTCTTTAACGATGCTTGCATCTTTTGTAGAAATGCTGAGTGTCTGCTCATCCTTATTCATCTTGAAGAGCACCGGAGTGCCGGCAGGGATTTCGCCCTCTTCGCAACTCTCAAGGGTGATGCAATCATTATCATTGTCAATACCTGTGAGACGATAGAACTTACATTCTGTTTCCTGGCTCTGGACAATGGCGAAAGGCAAGCAGAGCGTTCCCCATGTAGAGCCTTCCTTTATCTTGCGACTATAAGATGCATCCTTGGCTGCGAACGGCTCATAAGCCACGAAGTCCTTGCCGTCGTCAAGAACAAGATTCTCCGTAGCAAGAGTTTCTCCCGTTGCACCTATCTTTTTCTCACCATTCTTACCTACCAGCTTGGTGAAGTAGCCAGTCTTATAGTTAGCGTATTTGTTATCGTCCTTGTCTTTGTCTGTGTTACTGATATAATCTATAAAACCTTTGAGATTCTTGCAATCAAAGAACATACCAACACCATAAAAACCCTGGTCCGTAACAAACTTATCGCTGGCGAAAATAGTTTGGAGAGTTGAGCAACCAGAGAACATAGAGGACATATCCTTCACGCGCTCTGTATTGAAATTAGAGAGGTCGAGCAAAGAGAGTTTTCGACATTCTTTAAACATGTCTTCCATATTCTTCACATTCGCTGTATTGAACTTTGAGAGATCGAGCGAAGAGAGAGCTGAACAGTACTCGAACATAATGCTCATATCTTCCACATTCTGAGTATTGAAGTTAGAGACGTCGAGCGAAGTGAGAGCGAAGCAACCCGAGAACATAGAGACCATGTTTGTTACTTTCTCTGTATTCAGATTCTCAATACCTTCAATTTCGGTCAGATAAAAGCAATCTGCGAACCACAAACAACAGCTCGTTGGTCTAGCATTGGCAAACGATGCATCGAAGACCACCTTCTTGATATTTCTTTTTTGGGCCTGCCACCCCGGATCGTTAGATTTCACATTAAGGTCATAAGCTCCTGCAGGCTTTACTCCCTTGTAGCGGAATGTAAGAGTTCCAGTAGCATTGTCAAACTCAGCATAAGCACATCCAGGAGTAAAATAACCATCCGTGCCGCTGTTGGCATATTTGCGGTCGGTCTTGCTATCGCTATAACCTTTGAGGTTTTTGCAACCATAGAACATACCAGTACTATTCGTTACCTGGCCCGTTTTAAAATTATCGCTAGCGTAGATAGTTGTGAGAGCTGAGCATGCACGGAACATGCTGGCCATATACCGCACCTTCTTTGTATTGAAATTAGAGAGGTCGAGCGAAGTGAGAGCGGAGCAGCCCTCGAACATTTTTCCCATACTCTCCACCTTCTCTGTATTGAAATTAGAGAGGGTGAGCGAAGAGAGAACGGAGCAATTAAGGAACATATTGCCCATATCCATCACATTCGCTGTATTGAAATTAGAAAGATCGAGCGAAGTGAGAGCGGAGCAGCCCAAGAACATGCTGTTCATTTGCTTCACCTCCTTTGTATTGAAATTAGAGAGGTCGAGCGAAGAGAGTTCTTGACAGTCCTCAAACATGCTTGACATATACGTCACCTTCTCTGTATTGAACTTAGAGAGGTCGAGCGAAGAGAGTTTTTGACAACCATAGAACATACCACTCATATCCGTCACCTTCTCTGTATTGAACTTAGAGAGATCGAGCGAAGAGAGGTTTTGACAGCCCCCAAACATATCTGACATATACTTCACATTCGCTGTATTCAAATATTCAAGGCCTGAAATTGTTTCCAAGGTTTCGCAGCCATTAAAGAATCCACTCAACGATGTAGGAGCGTAAGTCTTGAAACTCTCATCGAAAACGATATTCTTGATATTTGTAGTTTCTATATCGTACATATCTTTCACCATCGGTTCGTCATTCACTATAACTAAACGGCTTAAATCAATACTTTCTAAATTATTAGAAGTGATTTTTTTGAAAGTCAATGTAGTGTTCGTAGCATCCAACTCTGCTACATAATCAGAAATAGTGGTTGCCGTGTTCAGATCGTATATGAATGCGCGGTCTGCACCTTTATTATCTTCATCAACAAAATCGAATATATTGTATGATAATGTCAGAGTATATTCACCCTTGTTTAAAATGCTTTTATACACTTTTTGCTCTGTTCCCTTAATTTCATCAAACAGTTTGTCATTTAAAGTAATAATGACACTGTTAGATTTCTTTGCCGAAATTAGATATTTAAATGAAAATAATATAGGCTTTACTACATTGAATTTGACTTCAATTTCAGATGTACTGTGCCCCTTCCCATAATTATTTGACATCAGTCCCTTGCTTTCTGCTGTAAAATAGGAAGAGACATTAGACATTCCATCTGCGTTCAAGTCCAACATCTTCCAAGGATAACTGTCATTGTCAGTAATGGTAACATTGGTTATACCCTCCAAATTGAACAAAGCATAGCGAGAATCCTTATAGTGACAGACTGTACAATTGCCTTCACGGTCGAATGTATGACCCTTTGCTGGAATCACGAGGCTGGCAGCATCCGTAATCTCTTTAGTTGTGGCTTCATCGCTGAAGAGTTTGTTGCATACACTGCACTGCCAGTATTCTATGTTACCAGCCTCTGTACATGTAGCATCTTTCTGTGCATGATGAGTGAGTGTATGTGGTTTAAGGTCATCATCCTTATATACCTTCACAATAGAATTGCAGAGAGAGCATTCTTGTGTGGTATAGCCGTGCTCTGTGCAAGTTGGTTCTACGTTTTTGATTACATCACCAAGGGCATCCGAGCCATCGGTATTCTTGTGAGAACAGGTTTGGAGTTTGAGTTTAAACTCACCTACCTGCAATGTGCGTCCACTATGAATAGCCGAGATTTCCCATTTAAAATATTGATAAGAGGTAGAACATTTGCAGGTGAAGTCGTACGAAGTATAGTTCTTATCCTTGAGCACCTTGTCATCGCTTACCTCATCGATAAGCTCCCAAGCGTCATTGCTGCCTGTATTGTTACCATAGAGCTTCCATGACTTCGGATTGCGGCCTCCCCAAGTTTCATTGTCATTACCCGTAGTGATGGTGTAGCCCACAGGCACTCCTGCCTTGCTGGCTTCGAAGATGACATAGGCTCTGCCATAGAAAGAGCAGCACCACTTGCTGGAATTACCTTCTGTCTTTTTGCCATCAAAGAGTTTCTTGAAATTTTCTGCTTCAGACATCCCCTCAGGGCTACCTGCTAAGGCACTAAACGTTACAGACGTGTCGTAATCTGTCTGCGCCACCATACGTGTAGGCACAAACAACAACATCAACAACATCAATGGGAACAGGGCAAATCTATAGAACTTCGCCCCCCCCATAGTTCATACGGCCGACATGCGACCCATAGGATTGATTGTTAAACTTTTTCATAATTTAATTTTATATTTGTTATTTATATTTGTCTGCTTATTGCCGAAACTCACTCCAGGAAATACAGGAGGTTTAACAGCATGATGAATATCGAAGCCAGAAATAGAAAGATATAAAACTGTTCCTGTTTGAAGAAATCACGAAAGGTGATGCGAGCCTTCCGATGTTCCTCAAGATACATCCTGTACTCATGTATCATGGCCTATACGAAGATGATACCTAACATGAGTGCAAACACCCCGATGATAATTAGGGCTAATTCTATCCTTGGTATGGTTTCTAATATTTCTTTCATGGTGCAAATATAGTGTTTTTTTTTCAAAAAAGGTGTCGCATTCCTCTGTATAGGTGTCGCATTCCTAAGAAAAAGGTGTCGCATTCCTACGAATGCGACACCCTATTTAACGTATTTTTTCATTTCGCGATGCGTTTTCCTGGTATTTATCGAAAAATGGTTAATCCTGCTTTTTACCCTCCGAGGCTACATTTTCAGTCATTTTCTCCCGCCATTCGGTAGGAGTACAACCTTCCTTTAACTTGAAAATGCGGTACAGATAGAGGTAGGCAGAGAAGCTGCAAAACGTACCTCGGCAAGCCAGAGGCGGAAGGTGGAGTCTAGGCATGAAGTGAAGTAGCGTGCCAACTCGTTCTTGGAAATATCCAGCGAGCTCGGCAGGATAACCATGATTCAATATGGTATCCCCCGCCGGCGCACCAGTCTTCCAGCTTCTTTCACTTCTCTTTCCGGAGTCTTTCAGAAAGCTTCGGTTGTAAAGTCTTTTCCTTGTCAGTATATTCAAGTAACTTGCGAAACTTTAGTCACCATACAATCAAGGGTCTATACGCCACCTTTTCATCGTGGCATATAGACCCTTGTCGTTTCCCGTAATCAGATATATACTGTTAACCTAATTATATTTTAATGACGAGAGATCAGCACTATCCCTGCCTATCATTTGAAAGACGAAGGGATAACCTTCACTTTCTTCCATATTAATTTCAAATTAACTGTTTATAGACAGGGATGCGGATTTTGTCTAATTGTTCTGCTGTCAGAGCCTTGACATCATCGTTAACCGTAAAATATACAGTAGGATATCGGTACTTACCATTAGGCATAAGTACCTTCGTTACCTGCTTGATAATCTCAACTCCATCAAGCGTAACTATCTTAGTCTCTGTTTTATCTACTATCTTTCCCATAAGCAGAATTTTTGTTATTTGATTTATTGATAATGCAAACAGGCGCTATGAAAATTTGTTCTCAAATTACCGAGTGCAGCATTTCTGCTGCAAAGATACACTGTTTATTTGTAACTACCAAATTATTCGTGAAGAAAACAACATAAAACACATAAATTCCGACTCTGTCAGCATCCGTATCATATCCCCAAAGGGTTGTAAACGGCATTGTTACCGCCTGCATGCCATCCGCCATATCATAAATACAGAATAGCGGAGATGTAGATTACGAAAATCTCCATATAATCAAGGGTCTATACACCACTTGTCATCGTGGCATATAGCCCCTTGTCCTGTCACATAAGAAACGCAATCTCTTACTTTTTCATAAACTTTTCACTGAAATCTCTTGCGGGTTTGAAAATAAAACCGTAACTTTGCGGCATGGATTTTTAATACAGATGATTATGAAGCAGGTAGAAGAAAGATATATCAGCTTGCTGACCGACTTCGGCTTCAAGCGAATTTTTGGAACAGCAATGAACAAGGATTTGCTCATTTGCTTCCTCAACAGCTTGTTTAATGGCAGACAGGTTGTGAAGGACGTATCGTATCTGAATCCAGAGCATGTGGGAGATGGCTATACCGACCGCAAAGACATCTTCGATGTATATTGTGAGGGCGAAAACGGCGAGAAGTTCATCGTTGAAATGCAGAATGCTTATCAGGCGTATTTCAAGGACCGCTCCCTCTTCTACTCAACCTTCCCTATCCGTGAACAGGCACCCAAGGGGAACGACTGGGATTTCAAGATCAATCATGTCTATACTGTTGCGCTGCTCAATTTCAACATGTATGAGGATGCCTTCGACAAGGAGAAAACCCGCCATCATGTACAGTTGTGCAATACCGCTACCCACAAGATTTCCTACGACAAGCAGGAGTTTATCTATGTAGTACTAGCTAAATTCAATAAGACACTAGGAGAATTGGAAACGCTCTACGAGAAGTGGCTTTATGCGCTGAAGAACCTCTATAAACTTACCCAACGCCCAAAGGAGTTGTGCGACAAGGTTTTCGACCGCCTCTTCGAGGAAGCCGAAATAGCCAAGTTTACTCCGCAGGAAATGAGGAAGTATGAAGCAAGTAAGATGGCATATCGGGATATCAAGAACTGCATTGATACGGCGAAGCAAGAAGGTCTTGCGGAGGGTATAGAACTGGGGAGGAAAATATGTATGGCGAAAGGTATGGAGAAAGGTAGAGCTGAAGGCAAGCATGAGGCCAACACAGAAACAGCACAACGATTGCTGGCAATGGGAC
>ENA-OXQY01000129-OXQY01000129.1-human-gut-metagenome-genome-assembly--contig:-NODE-129-length-25056-cov-63.778489_pt1 | contig 25056 bp, 15 predicted proteins | sample MGYA00249588_ERZ652575 | MGnify/ENA primary metagenome ERZ652575 (study PRJEB26925, sample SAMN05826562) | human gut metagenome | biome: ENVO:2100002; feature: ENVO:00000062; material: ENVO:00002003...
ACACGTAAGGAGTCGTCGGCAGCGTCAGATGTGTATAAGAGACAGAAATCATATTCTATGGCAAAAAATTTTGTTGAAGAATTGAAATGGCGTGGTATGCTGGCGCAGATAATGCCAGGTACTGAGGAATATCTCAACACCCACATGGTGTCTGCCTATCTCGGAACCGACCCTACTGCAGACTCTCTGCACATCGGTCACCTTTGTGGTATCATGATGTTGCGCCACTTGCAGCGTTGTGGCCATAAGCCTTATCTCCTTGTCGGCGGTGCCACGGGTATGATTGGCGACCCTTCTGGCAAGAGCCAGGAGCGCAATCTTCTCGATTCAGAGACTCTCTATCATAACCAGGAAGCTATCAAGAAGCAGGTATCTAAGTTCCTCGACTTCGATGGCAATGAGCCTAACAAGGCGGAGTTGGTGAACAACTACGACTGGATGAAGGACTTCACCTTCCTCGATTTCGCTCGTGTGGTTGGTAAGCACATCACTGTAAACTATATGATGGCAAAGGATAGCGTGCAGAAGCGCTTGAACGGTGAGGCTCGCGACGGCTTGTCTTTCACTGAGTTCACCTATCAGTTGCTCCAGGGCTACGACTTCCTCTATCAGTATGAGAAGTATGGCGTGCGTCTCCAGTTGGGTGGTAATGACCAGTGGGGTAACATGACTACCGGTACTGAGCTGATTCACCGTACATTGGGTAACGATGCAGAGTGCTTCTGCCTCACTTGCCCATTGATTACCAAGGCAGACGGTAAGAAGTTCGGTAAGACAGAGAGTGGTAACATCTGGCTGGACCGTAATCGCACTACTCCTTACGCTTTCTACCAGTTCTGGTTGAACGTAAGCGATGACGATGCTGAGAAGTATATCAAGATCTTTACCGACCTCGATAAGGAGACTATTGATGCCCTCATAGAGGAGCACAAGCAGGACCCAGGCCGCCGTGTACTTCAGAAGCGTTTGGCTGAGGAGGTTACCGTAATGGTTCACTCTCAGGAGGATTTGGATATGGCTATCGCAGCCAGCAACATCCTCTTCGGTAAGGCTACCAAGGAGAATCTGGCACAGCTCGATGAGGCTACATTGAACGATGTATTCGCCAATGTTCCTCACTACGACCTCGACAAGAACCTGCTCGGTGGTACAGCCGTAGATCTCTTCAATCAGGAGGGTATGCAGATCTTCCCAAGTAAGAGCGAGATGCGTAAGCTCGTTAAGGGTGGTGGCGTTTCACTCAACAAGGAGAAGCTCGCTGCTTTCGATCAGGTTGTAACTGCTGATGACCTGATTGACGGCAAGTATCTTTTGGTTCAGAAAGGTAAGAAGAACTACTTCTTGATTACCGTTAAGTAATCGTTAAAAGTATTGAAAATATTTGGTAGTGGAGAAAAAATCCACTACCTTTGCATTCGATTTGCTTGTCCTATGGTGTAATGGTAGCACTACAGTTTTTGGTTCTGTCAGTGGTGGTTCGAATCCGCCTGGGACAACAGGTCATAAATAACCCTTCAGGTCTTTGCGGATTTGGAGGGTTATTTTGTTATATAAGAGTTTAGTTTAGGTAGCGAAAGTTTATGCAAGAGATAGACTTGATATTTCAGCAGTATTATCGTCCGCTATGTCTTTATGCCACTCATTATCTGCATGATATCGATGAGGCTGAAGACGTGGTGCAGGATTGTTTTGTGAAATTGATAAGTAGAAGTATCATGCCGGAAAACATCAAGGCTTTCTTATATATCTCTGTGCGCAATGCCTGTATCGACCTGTTGCGCCGCCAGTCTCCGATAGATACGGAGATTTCTCCTACCGATTTATGTGGCGTGATTTCTGATGACCAGGCACAGGAAAGTTCTTTCCGGGAGGCAAAACTGTGGACGGCTATCGAGCTATTACCCGAACGATGCAGGGAAATCTTCCTGATGAGCAAGCGTGACGGAATGACTTATCGGGAGATAGCTGAAGAACTGAACCTGTCGGAAAAGACCGTGGAGCATCAGATTTCCAAGGCTTTAAAGACCTTACGAGGCAAGAAAGATGATTTTCTTGCAGATTTTTTCTATATTTTACCTTTCATCCATGGGGGTATTCTGTAATTCTTGCGTTATAGCAATAAAAGAATGAATAAAAGTACAGTTATGAAAGGTAAAGAGATAATTTTTGCGCTCTCAATTCTAGCCTTGCCAGCTCCAACGTTGGCAGGCACGCCGAAGATGATGGTGGAGGCTCAGACTTCTACCACCATCCGTCAGCAGATGGATTGGCTGCACCGCATCAGGAAAATCAACTTCGTCTATGATTCATCGCTTGATGGGGAATTGAACATCAAGTATCATGGACCAGATATCCAGCATCTTCCGGTGAAGAAGGCACTGAAGGTGCTTTTCGAGAAAACTCATATTCTATATAATATCAATGCGAACTATGTGATATTGAAGCGAAAACCCGTACAACAAATATCAACATCTTACACGAATATCAATCACAAAGTTCAGCAGGTTCAGCGTCGCCACACTCTCAGCGGATACGTCCGTGACGAGAGTGGCGAATCGCTGATTAATGCCACCATCTATGATCTGACGGATGGCATTGGTACAACGACCAATGAATATGGTTTCTTTTCGCTTACCCTGCCCGAAGGCGAGCACCAGCTTCGCTTTTCGTATGTGGGCTATGCCGACAAGGTAGAGAAGCTGAATCTCTCGAAAGATATGCATCATAATATGGCACTCCGCGTTGATGGTAAACTGCCTGAGGTGGTGGTAGATGGCGACTTGAACTCTCCGCTTCTGACCACGCAAACCGGCAAGCGCTCCTTTTCGAACAAGGATATCAAGACAGAGTTTGCCCTGATGTCTTCGCCGGATGTGGTGAAGACCCTGCAGCGTGTGAGTGGAGTGGCAGAAGGACAGGAGTTGGCAAGCGGACTCTATGTGCATGGTGGCAATGGCGATGAGAACCTTTATCTGATAGATGGTACTCCGCTTTATGATACGAATCATGCGCTGGGGCTTTTCTCCAGTTTCAATGCCGATGTGGTGAAGAATGTGGATTTCTACAAGAGCGGCTTTCCTGCACGATATGGTGGAAGATTGTCGTCGGTGGTGGATGTGCGTACTGCCGATGGAAACATGAATCAGTTTCATGGTGCCTATCGCATCGGACTGCTCGATGCCAGTGTGCAGTTTGAGGGACCTATCCGGAAAGGCAAGACCTCTTATAATATAGGTATGCGCCGTTCCTGGATGGATTTGCTGTCCCGTCCCTTGACCAAGGCTTTCTCTGATCCAGACGATAAACTCTCGATAGGTTATTACTTCATGGACCTGAATGCCAAGGTAACCCATCGTTTCAACGACCGTTCGAAGATAGACTTGAGTCTCTATCACGGAAAAGACAGCTGGGATGTGAAGGATGATTTTGATCAAAGTAAGGCAGATGGGTATCAACCCAACCAAAGCTATGACAAGGACTTGACGAAGTCGCAGCTGGATTGGGGAAACTTTAATGTAGCACTCAACTGGAACTACCTGTTCTCTCCGAAGCTCTTTTCAAACATTACAGCGGTGTATTCCCATAATCGTTCCAAGTTGTATTCCTTTGATGATGATCGTTATATCAATCCTTCGGGAGAGAATGCCACTTCTGTCACTCACTTGGAGCATGGTTATACCTCAACGATTTATGATGCGGGCTATCGTCTGGCATTCGATTACCGTCCGAACCCTCGTCATCATTTCCGTTTTGGAAGCGACTATACGATGCATCTCTTTCGCCCCCAGACAGCTATGCAATTGGATTATACTGGATATGAGGGAAATGCATCAGCCCAAGTTGATACCATCCGAATGAATAGTAGTAATCGTCATGTGGCGCATGAGTGGACGGTATACGCAGAGGATGAAATCAATATCAACCGCAACTGGAGTATGAATGTTGGCTTCAATATGGGCCTTTTTCATATCAGTAACAAGAACTTCTTGAATATCGACCCACGTTTTGCCCTGAAATATCAACTGAGCAATGAGGTGTCGCTGAAGGCTTCCTTTACTCAGATGACCCAGTATGTGCATAAGGTCTCTAACAGCTACTTGTCCTTGCCTACGGATTATTGGGTACCGACTACCCGAAATCTGAAGCCAATGCGTTCTTATCAGTTTGCGGCAGGAATCTATGCCCAGCCCAACCGCCATTGGCTTCTGTCGCTCGAAGGGTATTACAAGTTGTCCAAGCATCTGCTTCAATACAGCAGTTGGGTAGGCATAGAGCCGCCTGCTGAGCATTGGGATTCGCAAGTGATGGATGGTAAGGGGCTCTTCTATGGCGTTGAGGCTGATGCCACTTATCGCACCAATCATCTGACTTTGAGTGGTTCTTATACGCTCTCTTGGAACAAGCGAAAGTATGATGACTTCTATCAGGATTGGTATTACGACAAGTATGACAACCGACATAAGTTGAATCTGTCCTTGCGGTATGCGTTTAACAAGAAGGTGAGTTGCTTTGCGGTCTGGAACTATCACACGGGCAATCATGCCACGGTGCCAACCCAGTTGGCGGCATTGCCAAGCTTGCCAGATCAAGAAGGCAAGTATTACAGGAATTGGTGGAATTCCGCCTCTTATGTCTATGCCATCCCCAATAATTTGACGCTTCCAGCTTATCATCGCTTGGACTTGGGATTCGATTTCCGTCATGTCACCAAGCATGGACATGAGCGCATTTGGAATTTGAGCATCTATAATGCTTATTGCCATCTCAACTCGATGTACGTCAAGGTGGACTATAATGAGGGTACGCAGCAGTTTGAGGCGAAAAACAAGGGATTTATTCCAATAATACCTTCATTTAGCTATACTATCAAGTTTTAAAACAAAAGAAATCTCATTGGATATGAATACAAATCATAGAAGAATAAAAATCAATGTAAGTTGGAAATGGGGACTGTTCTTCTTTTTGATGAGCGTGGCCTTTTCTTCTTGCATAGATGATTTTGATGTGAAGAAGCTGCAAGATACTCCCCGATTGGTACTTTATTGTTTTCCAACGGAGGGAGATACCACACTTATCGTTGTAACGAAAAGCTTGCCCGTTTCTTCTTTCAAAGGAGATATAGATACCCAATCACGTTTAACCGTGGATGCAAGTGTCGTATATAAGGTAAATGGAATGCCACAGGAGGTGAAACGTATCGAAAACATAAAGGAAGCGCAGTCCTTTTCTCAAGTTTCCGATAGTTGGTCTCTTTCTACCCTAATAGGACAGTATTATGCCGTAGGAAAGCAGAAGGCTGGAGATAAGATTGAGGTCCAGGTATCGGCAGATGGTCTCTCCGAGGTTTCTGCTTCGACTTCCATTCCCGAGAAGGTTGATGTAAATATAGGTGACATCCATTTGAAAGAGAAATCGTCGGATCATGATGTTTATTTCTCGGTAGATAAGTTGGAAGCGACTTTTAGTGACCCTGCTTCAACCACGGATTATTATTCTGTGAAGGTAACTCGCAAGCAGAAATATGGAAACTTGAAAGGTGTTCCCAAAGAAGGCAATAGATGGCAATATGATGTTTATGCTAATAATTACCAAGATTACCTTAATTATTTGGGTAGGGAGGATGAATATGAATGGTGTTTTGATAGTTTGGCATCAAATATTGTTTGGCCTGAGATGGTGACCACCAGTGAGCCATTGATTAACAAGAAGTCAGAGTTGGATGATGATTTCGGCTTTGACGAATACAAATACTTTGATGATGTTTATATCTTCAATGACCGGACGATAAATGGACAGACCTATACGATGCATTTGGAAGTGAACAGTAATGATTCTTATTGGCACACGTATGATGGTTGGGACCGTTTGTTTGGCTTTACTTATAATGTACAACTTTGCAAGGTTACTCCAGAGTACTATCGCTTCTTGAAGAGCATTAACGATGCGCAGAGCAATAGTTGGGCGGACGCTGGATTGATGCAGGTGACACCTACTTATTCGAACGTAAAAGGTGGTTTCGGTGTAGTGGCAGGATTTAATGTCTGTGAAGCTTCGAAATATATCGCCCCATTGCCATCGGCACCATCGGATAATCAAGGTGGAATATATACCAAATAAAAAAGTGAGGAGTATGAAAAGAAGTCTTTTTATCATTTTAGGTACCTTGTGCTTTGCCATTGCCGGCAAGGCACAGATTACAGGACAATTTTAAAGGAAGAAAGGGATTCTATGATGAAGATCAACAAGAATGAACAGGATTTTGTGCTGAAGTATTTTCTGCCGAACAAGCTGGATACCCGGAAGGCTTTGCAGAAAGTGAAGGCTCGGGTTGGCATTGCTGATGAAGAGGTTTCGCATGCTGCAACTGTATCTTTACGCATGCGTCGCATCCGCTGGATAGCTGTGGCTGCATCTATTCTGGTACTTTTCACCATAGGAGCCTATACGCTTTTGCAGCCAAAGACGGTAACGCTTTCTGCTGAATCGGAAGTAATGGCGTATCATCTGCCAGATGGAACGAAGGTATCGTTGATGCCTCATTCAACTCTTTCCTATCAGGAAGATGATTGCAGAAAGGTAGAGATGAAGGGCTGCATCTATTATCAGGTGAAGCATGATGAACAGCATCCTTTCGATGTGATGGGAGAGCATGGACACGTAAGAGTGCTCGGTACCCAGTTTATGGTGGATGAAAGAACGGATGCTCCCGAAGTGATGGTAACCAGCGGAAAGGTGCTTTTCACGGCTCGTAACTCAGAAGAGGGTGTCTTCCTGATTAAAGGCAAGCGGGCGCGTCTATTGAAAGGGGCTGCCCAGCCTAAGTTGTTGGCTGATTACGACATCAACGATGTGGCATGGGCTACCCGTCGCCTGCATTTTGACAACACTCCATTATCCGAAGTATTGGAGGATCTTTCTAAATTATCTGGTACAAGATATACGGCTTCTGATGAGAGCAAGCGTCTGACGGGTGATTTTGATACGAATTCCATCCCGCAGGTCATCCAAGTAATAGAAGAAACACTGGGTGTTCAGATAAGATAAGTGTGTGAATAAAACATCGTAAAAAGGGACAAACTTAGGAAAAGTAGTCAATAAAATGAGAAAATAAGTAAAAAGGGTGCATCTTTCGTATTGATTTAGGGTGATATTCAAAATTATTTTGTATCTTTGCCCTCGTAACAAATCAAACAATTTATAAAAAATAAAATTATGGACTTTAATAAACTATTCTCATTAGAGGGTAAAGTAGCCCTCGTTACAGGTGCCGCTTACGGTATCGGTTTCGCTATTGCTGAGGCTTATGCCAAAGCTGGTGCTAAGATTGCTTTCAATTGCCGTAGCCAACACCACATGGATCAGGCTCTTGCAGATTACAAAGCAAAGGGTATTGAGGCAAAGGGTTATATCTGTGATGTAACAGACGAGGAACAGGTGAAAAACATGGTAGCTGACATCGAGAAGGAACTTGGTGTTATTGATATTTTGGTAAACAACGCAGGTATTATCAAGCGTATTCCTATGACAGAGATGTCTGTAGATGACTTTAAGCAGGTTATTGACATTGACCTCACTGCACCTTTCATCGTATCTAAGGCAGTTATCCCTGGTATGATCAAGAAGGGTCATGGTAAGATTATCAACATCTGTTCTATGATGAGCGAGTTGGGTCGTGAGACTGTTTCTGCATACGCAGCTGCCAAGGGTGGCTTGAAGATGTTGACACGTAACATCTGCTCAGAGTATGGTGAGTACAACATCCAGTGCAATGGCTTGGGCCCTGGTTACATCGCAACTCCTCAGACAGCACCTCTCCGTGAGCGTCAGGCTGATGGTAGCCGTCATCCATTCGACAGCTTCATCTGTGCAAAGACTCCTGCTGGTCGCTGGTTGGAACCAGAAGAGTTGGCAGGTCCTGCAGTTTTCTTGGCTTCAGATGCTTCTAATGCAGTAAATGGTCACATTCTCTACGTAGATGGTGGTATCTTGGCATATATCGGAAAGCAGCCAAAATAAAGGATCAAACATGAAGATTTAAGTTTGAATAAACTTGAATAGAATAAAAAAATATAGGGCAGCCATAAAGGACTGCCCTATATTTGTAATTAAAATAATCTTTACAATTATTTGTTGATTGCATCTGCAAGCTCAGCACCAGCCTTGAACTTGGCAACCTTTTTAGCTGCAATCTGGATCTTCTCCTTAGTAGCTGGATTGATACCCTCACGAGCAGGACGCTCGTTAATGCTGAATGTACCGAAACCTACCAACTGGATCTTGTCACCTGCAATGAGGGCTTCCTTCAATGCGTTTGTTGTAGCTTCAAGAGCGGCCTTAGCCTGTGCCTTTGTAATCTCAGCACCTGCTGCAATCTTGTCAATCAATTCTGTCTTGTTCATAATTTTTCGTTATTAAATGAATAATATTGTTGTTTCTTAGTTGAATTCGTTTACAAATATAGCTTTTTCTTGTGAAAGTTCAAATAAAAAAAGCAGAAAAGTGATGAAATTATTGAAATTTAAGTGTAATAAGTCTATTTTTTGGTGTTTTCACGGATATTTTTCGTAATTTTGTCGCCAAAATACAAATATTATTCAGATTATTAAACTGTTTATAGAAATAAAGTTATGCGCAATATTCCAATTGTAACAAAGAATTTGCTGATAGTGAATGTAGTAGCATTCCTGGCATGCATGCTGATGGACAAGAGTATGGGTGGCGGTTCTGGCCTGACAGATATGTTTGGGCTTCATTTCTTCCTGGCATCCGATTTCCATATTTATCAGTTAGTTACCTACATGTTTATGCATGGTGGTTTCCAGCATATTCTCTTTAATATGTTTGCCTTATGGATGTTTGGCTGTGTGGTTGAAAGAGTTTGGGGACCAAAGAAATTCCTTTTTTATTACATAGTGTGTGGAGTGGGAGCAGGTTTGTTCCAGGAAGCTGCACAGTATATTACCTATGTGGCAAAGGATATGGCAGCTTATGATTATGTTAGTGTTAATGGAGCCAGAATAACAATGGAGCAATATCTGAACCTATGGACTACCGTGGGTGCTTCAGGAGCTATTTATGCCATATTGCTTGCCTTTGGTATGATTTATCCAAACGAGCGTCTCTTCATTTTCCCGTTGCCAGTTCCTATTAAAGCTAAATTCTTCGTGATAGGTTATGCTGTCATAGAATTGGTTTCAACATTCTCTCTCTCTGATGACGGTGTGGCTCATATTGCCCATTTGGGAGGTATGGTCTTTGGATTCTTCCTGATCCGTTATTGGCGTAAGCAGATTGATAATGGTTACTATCATTCAAATTCTGCAGACGCTTTTGATAAGTTGAAAGGTATGTTCGGCGGAAAGCGTCGGGCAGGTAGAACGCATTTTACTTATACCAAGAATGAATCTTATAATCCGACTTATGAACAGGATGCTGAATGTAAGACCAATGAAAAGGTCGTATCTCAGGAAGAGATAGATAGGATCTTGGATAAGATAAGGAAAAGCGGTTATGATAGCTTGACTCAGAGTGAAAAGCAGATGCTCTTTGATCAGAGTAATAAGTAGGAAACTATGTTTAAAGGATTTAAGGAATTTACATATAAGATGGTAGCTGGTGCTAATGTGGCAACTATCATCATCATGTTGCTGGTGGGCTTTTCTGACTTCTTTCAGCCAGAAAAGTTCGCCGCATTGGCTAATCTTGGCTTACTTTTCCCGGTTTTTCTTATAGTTAACTTAGGCTTTTTGCTTTTCTGGTTGCTCTTCCGGTCTAAGTATGCCATTATTCCATTCTTAGGCTTCTTGATCTGTTTTGTTCCTGTCCGCAAGTATATGCCAATCAACTTTTCTGGCGAAACTCCAAAAGGTTGTATCAAAGTTCTATCATATAATACCTGGAATTTTGGCGCACAGACAGAGGATGCTGAAGGAACTAATATCTGTATTGCTTATCTGCAGGAGCAGGATGCTGATATTGTTTGTCTGCAGGAAGCATGTCCTACTTCCCGGAATATTGAACAGATAGATAGTATGCTCAAGCCGATGTATGCTTATCAGGATACAACGATGCACGTGAATGGTGGAAATTGTCTTATGTTGCTCAGTAAATACCCTATTCTTTCAAAAGAGCGAATTCCTTATGAATCGAAAGGAAATATGAGTGTAGCGTATCGTCTGAAAGTGAAAGATAGAGAGGTCCTTCTCATCAATAATCATTTGGAAACTACCGGCTTAAGTTTAGAGGACAGACGCCAGTTCAAGAATCTGGTTATCGGAAAATTGCAGGTTGATACTGCAGAAGAAACGTCCAAGCTGCTCGTTGTAAAACTTGCCGAGGCAACAAAGAAACGGGCTCCGGAGGCTGAGGCTGTAGCAAAATACATTCAGCAGCATAAAGAACAGAGTATTATTTTGTGCGGTGACTTTAATGATGGTCCTATCTCTTATGCTCATCGAACGATAGCTAAAGATTTGACGGATTGCTACATTGCAAGTGGTAACGGCCCGGGTATCAGCTATCATCATGGAGGCTTTTTTGTTCGCATAGACAATATCATGTGTTCAGACGATTGGGAGCCTTATGAATGTAAAGTTGATGATAAAATCGCCGTTTCAGACCACTATCCTATCATTTGTAAGCTAAAAATGCGCCCTAAAAAGCAAAAATAGAGCAAATTATTCTTATATAAGAAAAAAAATGCTTATTTTTGCACAACTTTATGGAGGTTTTTGAAAGAATCCCTAAAAGCAATTGAAAAGAAACAAATAATTAATAACAATAAATAGAAATGCAAAACAAAGGAATTGTAATTTGTGTAGCCGTCTTACTGACACTCGCAAGTATCTTCTATTTGTCATTCTCGTTTGCCACACGTTACTATGACAGCGAGGCTGCAAAGATTAAAGATCCTATTGCTCAGCAGGATTATAAGGATTCTGTTAAGTACTTAGGTGTTTATTCTTACCAGAACTGCTTGGAGACTCAGATTGGTCTTGGACTTGACCTTAAGGGCGGTATGAATGTAATTCTTGAGATTTCTGTACCTGATGTACTTGAAAACCTTGCCGATCATAAGACCGACGCTGGTTTTACCAATGCCATGAAGGAAGCTAGAGCTCAGGAAGAAGCTAACGGTGGTGACTTCGTGTCACTTTTCATTAACGCTTATCATAAGAGCGCACCAGGTCATAAACTCGCAGAAGTGTTCGCTACCCAGCAGTTGCAGGGCAAGGTTTCTCCTCAGAGCAGCGATGCAGAGGTAGAGAAGGCTATCCGCGCTTCTGTACAGGATGCTATTGACAACTCTTTCAATGTTGTCCGCACCCGTATCGATAAGTTTGGTGTTGTACAGCCTAACATCCAGAAGTTGGAAGGTCAGCAGGGCCGTATCATGGTAGAAATGCCAGGTATCAGCCAGCCGGAGCGTATGCGTAAGATGCTCCAGGGTAGTGCAAACCTTGAGTTCTGGGAGACATACAACTCAGAGGAAATCGCTCCTTATCTCCAGCAGCTTGATACTCGTATCGCTAATGGTGATAACGGTGAGGAGAAGACAGACTCTGTTGCTGCTGATTCAACTGCCGCTAAGAAGGAAGTTGCTAAGGCTGAGCCTAAGAAGGCTGAGGCTAAGTTCTCTATCAAGAAGAAGGACGATGCTGCAAGCAAGGTAGGCGAGGATGCTCAGAATGCTGCTGCTATCAAGGCTCACCCATTGTTGGCTCGTTTGCAGCTCGGTGGTGGTTTGAGTACTGTTGGTTATGCTAGCGTTCGCGATACTGCTGCTATCAACAAGATTATCTACTCTGCTGTGGCTAAGCGCGTTTTGCCATCAGACTTGCGTCTGCTTTGGAGTGCTAAGCCAGCTGATAACCTGAAGGTTAAGAATATCTTCGAGCTTCACGCCTTGAAGGTGACTACCACTACAGGTCGTGCTCCTTTGGAGGGTGATGTAATTACCGATGCTAAGGACGAGTTCGACCAGATGGGTTCACCTGTTGTTAGCATGAAGATGAATACTGAGGGCGCACGTAAGTGGGCTCAGATGACCAAGGCTAACGTAGGTAAGGCTATTGCTATCGTTCTGGATGGCGTAGTTTACTCTGCTCCTCGCGTAAACGGCGAGATTGATGGTGGTAGCTCTCAGATTTCCGGTAACTTCACTATCGAGGATACCAAGGACTTGGCTAACACATTGAAGTCTGGTCGTATGCCAGCTCCTGCACGTATCGTTCAGGAGGAGGTTGTAGGTCCTACACTCGGTGCACAGTCTATCCAGATGGGTATTGTATCATTCGTTGTAGCTTTCGTACTCCTGATGGTTTACATGGTGATGATGTACAACATCATTCCTGGTATGATGGCTAACCTGGCATTGCTCGTCAATGTATTCTTCACGTTGGGTATTTTGACGTCCTTCCAGGCGGCTCTGACGTTACCAGGTCTTGCCGGTATGGTCTTGTCTCTGGGTACTGCCGTGGATGCCAACGTGCTTATCTATGAACGTATCAAGGAGGAGCTCCGCTCCGGTAAGGGTATGAAGCAGGCTGTAGCTGCCGGTTATGGTAACGCTTTCTCTGCTATCTTCGACTCTAACTTGACATCTTTGATTACTGGTGTTATCCTGTTGACTACCGGTACAGGTCCTATCCGTGGTTTCGCTACTACATGGATCATCGGTATCGTAGTTTCATTCTTCACTGCTGTGTTCCTGACTCGTCTGGTTTACGATTATAAGTTGAACCACGATAAGTGGATGCACTGCAAGTTTGATACTCCAGTTTCTCACAACCTGATGCAGGGCAAGAAGTATAAGTTCATGTCTATGTACAAGACTACCTTCACCGTAGCAATCGTTGCTGCAGTTGTATTCATTGGTAGCTTCTTTGTTCGTGGCTTGAGTAAGAGTATCGACTTCACTGGTGGTCGTAACTATGTAGTACAGTTCGAGAATCCTGTAGAGCCTGAGCAGATCCGTACCGTTCTTGGCGGTGCTTTCGTCAATGCAGATGGTACTAAGGCTACTACAAGTGCTATCGCTATCGGTACAGACGGTAAGACCATCCGTGTATCTACCAACTATATGATTGAGAGCAACAGTCCAACTGTTGACGATGAGGCTGAGACTATCCTTTACAATGCCTTGAAGAAGGCTAACCTGGTTTCTCAGAAGAGTGTTGAGGCTTTCAAGAACCCAGACGTTCGTCAGGGTGGTTCTATCATCAGTAGTACAAAGGTAGGTCCTTCAGTAGCTAAGGATATCACTATGGGTGCTATCTATAGTGTGCTCTTCGCATTGATTGCTATCTTCCTCTACATCCTGATACGTTTCCGCAACGTGGCCTTCTCTGTAGGTTCTACTGTAGCTTTGGCATTTGATGCCTTGACAGTAATCGGTTTCTACTCACTCCTTTGGGGTCTCGTTCCATTCTCATTGGAGATTGACCAGACCTTCATCGGTGCTATCCTGACCGTGGTAGGTTACTCTATCAATGATAAGGTGGTTGTGTTCGACCGTATCCGTGAGAACTTGAAGTTGCATCCTAAGGGCGACCGTCAGCAGCTCTTCAATGCATCTATCAATGAGACATTGGCTCGTACCATCAATACATCTACATCTACATTGCTCGTGTTGCTCTGTATCTTCATCCTCGGTGGTGACAGCATCCGCAGCTTCTCATTCGCAATGATCCTGGGTGTTGTATTCGGTACATTGTCATCTATCTTCATTGCATCTCCAATGGCTTACATCGTTCTTGGTCGTAAGATTAAGGAAGAGCCAGCTGAGGAGGTTGCAGAAGTTAAGTAATCAGAAACTCTTCATTCTTTCTCTGTCCGATGTATGTCGGATAGAGAAAGATACTGGAAAGAATATAAAAATAATAAAGGTCGCTTCCTGATTGTCAGGAGCGACCTTTATTGTTTTATCATCTCTGGAATGATAAGGAAAGTACGTGGTCCCACCGAGAATCGAACTCGGATCAAAGGTTTAGGAAACCTCCGTTCTATCCGTTAAACTATAGGACCATTGTAAACTGACTGCAAAGATACATCAAATCGTTGACAATACAAAATAAAATGTTATGTTTTTCACTCTCATCTTATCAAGTTTCCTCACTTTTGTGGAGTTGAACTGCGAAAACCTCTTCGATACGAGGCATGATTCGCTGAAGAATGACTATGAATTCCTGCCACAGAGCAGTTACAAGTGGACGCCTTATCGCTATTGGCGCAAGCTGGCAAATCTTTCCAAGACTATAGTAGCTTTGGGTTATGAAGATTTGTCGCTTGTTGGTACCGCCTCCCCAGATAATCCTTCAAGACCCTCGGAGAAGTCCTGGCATGTTCCCGATTTTGTGGCGCTTTGCGAAGTGGAGAACGATAGTGTGCTGTTTGATTTAACCCGGCGTTCAGCTCTTCGCGGTGTGAATTATGATTATGTGATGACCGATTCGCCCGATGAACGAGGCATAGATGTGGCTTTGCTTTATCAGCCATCTTCTTTTGCGCTTATACAGTTCCGCTCCATCCGCATCAAGCCGCTGCCTGATACTCGTCCTACGAGAGATATTCTCTACGCTTCGGGGCGGATTATGAATGATGATACGCTCCATGTCTTTGTATTGCATGCGCCTAGCCGGCGTGGCGGCGAACAGGTTTCGCGTCCCTACCGCCTGCAGGTAGCCAGCCAGTTGGCTTCTGCTGTAGATTCTATCTATGCGCTCAATGATAGTGCAAGGATTATCGTAGCCGGCGATTTCAACGATTATTCCGATTCTCCGGCCCTTCGTTATCTTTATCAGCATCACCTTATTAATATATCTGTTGGCGTCAAAGGCTCTCATGGTGCCAAGGCTACTTATCGCTGGCATGGAGATTGGCGAAGTCTTGACCAGATTCTCTTCAGTCCTTCGCTTTCCCGGCTTAAGATGAGTTGTCAGATAGGAGATTTGCCATTCCTCTTAGAAGATGATGAGAAATATGGCGGAAAGAAACCTTTCCGTACCTATCTCGGTCCCCGATATTTGGGTGGATACAGCGATCATCTTCCGCTTGTTGCCAAGTTTAAGATAGAGGGTGGATATGAATAAAAAACAGGTATGCTCAGATTTTTACTGAACATACCTGTCTGTATATTAGTGAGATTTTTTCTCTTCTGCCTGATTATCCGTAGATAACCTTACCGTTCTCATCCTCATAAGGAGTTATATCCTTAGCATACTGGTTCATGGCACGGAGGCTCATACCCATTGATGAGAAACCACCATCGTGGAAGAGGTTCTGCATAGTTACCTTGCGGGTGAAGTCAGAGAACATCATCACGCAGTAGTTAGCGCAATCCTCAGCTACGGCGTTTCCGAGTGGAGACATCTTGTCGGCGAAGTCCATCATGTTCTCGATATCCTTGATACCCTTACCTGCTGTTGTAGCTGTAGGGCTCTGAGAGATGGTATTGATACGCACGTGCTTCTCACGACCGTAGATGTAACCGAAGCTGCGGGCGATACTTTCGAGCATGCTCTTGGCATCAGCCATATCGTTGTAACCGAAGAATGTACGCTGAGAAGCTACGTATGTGAGAGCTACTACAGAACCCCACTCGTTGATAGCATCCAACTTCTTGGCTACCTGCAACATCTTGTGGAAAGAGATAGCAGAGATGTCCAATGTCTTGTTCAGGAAGTTGTAGTCGAGGTCATCGTATGTACGATGCTTGCGAACGTTAGGGCTCATAGCTACAGAGTGGAGCACGAAGTCGATTTTGCCACCGAGTTTCTCCTGAGCCTCTGTGAATACCTTTTCCAAGTCTTCTACGCTAGTCGCATCAGCTGCGATGATAGGAGCGTTGATCTGTTCAGCGAGCTTATCCAGCGTACCCATACGCAAAGCCATAGCTGTATTACTAAGTGCGATAGTAGCACCCTCTTCAGCAGCCTTTACAGCTACTTTCCAAGCGATTGATTCCTCATTGAGTGCACCGAAGATGATGCCACGCTTGCCTTTTAACAAATTGTGAGTCATTGTTATCTTAATACTTTTGTTTATACTAACGACAATCCCCTACATATATCATTCTCTCTATATATAATAAGGTGTAAAACCACTTTGTTTTGTTCTAGTCGTTGAAATCGTGCGCAAAATTACGAAAAATGTGCAATATACCCAAATTTTTTAACTAAAAAGTGCCGTAAACGTTTTCTTTTTTGTGGTATGTCAAGTATTTCGCTCCCTGCAGTCAGTATGATATTCTATTTATTCTTTGCAGATAATAAGCCTGAAACAGATATATCTTATGCTTATAGATAACGTATCTGTTGGTCTGAGGAATTAGATTTGTAGGGTTCCTGACATTTGCCAACAATGTTCCTGACATATGCCAACAATGTTCCTGACATATGCCAAACGAGTTATTGACATATGTCAGCAACCTTGCTGGCATATGCCGGCAACCATACGGAACCAGTTGTTAGAACCGATGAATCGTAGAACTGTGACTATTTAATCTATTTGTTCTACGTATTTAAGCAATACGTCTTACCCGGCAGATGCCGGTATAGATAACTTAAGAACCTTCTTATTTCTGTTCTTACAAATTATAGCCTTATTGCTACAAAAATATCCTTTTTGTTGCAATATGACAAGGTAGAAGTGTTAAAAACAGACTTTTTTATGTGCGTTATTAAATTTTTCTTTCAAAATATTTGCAAATATCCGAAAAAAAATCTAATTTTGCAGCCGATTATTATAAATTTATAAATTATTATCTAATAAAGAGAGAGATTATGTTTAAAAGAATCGCTTTATTTGTGGGGGGGCAATTCTCAGTTGTGGAGTAGCCTTTGCCCAAACATCCGTTACCGGTAAGGTAGTAGCTTCAGAGGATGGTGAGCCTGTTATTGGCGCATCAATCAAGATTGTTGGTACTAATACTGGTGCTGTTACCGATGTAGACGGTAACTTTTCTATCGTTCTTCCTCAGGGTAAGAATACTGTGAAGGTTTCTTATATGGGAATGGAAGACAAAACAGTTACAATTAAGGGTAATAAGGTTCAGATAGAACTACGTGCAGACCAAAAGACCCTTGATGAGGTGGTTGTAACTGGTTATGGTGTCCAAAAGAAAGCCTCTTTTACTGGTGCAGCTTCTTTGCTGAATGGCTCACAGATTGAAAAGAAGAGTGATGCCAACTTTGTGAAGGCACTTGAGGGTAATGTGTCTGGTGTACAGATGAATAACTCGAGTGGTCAGCCTGGTACATGGGGCGCTATTTATGTACGTGGTCGTGGTTCTCTCAATTCTGGTACTCAACCTCTGTATGTCATAGATGGCATGCCTGTTTCATCAGATACCGATGGTATGAGTGCTACAGCGAACAATAACATTGACCCGATGGCTTCTATCAATCCTGAAGACATTGAGAACGTAACTGTATTGAAGGATGCTGCGGCAACTGCTATCTATGGTTCTCGTGCGTCTAATGGTGTGATTGTTATCACTACCAAGAAAGGCTCTGAGGGCAAGCTTAATATTAACTTGGATATTAAGCAGGGCTTCTCATACATGGGTAACAACAATATGGACTATGCCAATGCCGAGGAGACTATGAATCTCTTTGCTAAGGGATGGGTTGCAGCAGGTCGTGCTGCTGACTTTGAGACAGCAAAGGCTAAATTGACAAAAAGTTATGGCTGGGATGGCACCTCTTCTTATGATTGGATGGATGCTGTTACTCGCAATGGCTACTATCAGGATTATAATATCAGTGCTCAGGGAAAAACTGGCAATACAGGTTTCTATATTAGTGCTGGTTATCTTGATACAAAGGGTATTGTTTTGGGTTCAGATTACAAGCGCTACTCTGGTCGTGCCAATGTAGAGAGTAAAGTTGGCCGTTTTACCGTAGGTGCTAATACAAACTATGCTTATGCAGTAAAGAATGGTTTCAGCCAGTCTATAAGTGGTTCTATGTCTAACACTACTGTTGCGGCAATTTCCTTTATGAATCCGTTCCGTCCTTTCTATAATGAGGATGGTACATATTATGGTACACCTTTCGGTGAGTCTGGCTATTATAATCCATTGGCTTTGACTGATAAAGAACTTGGTGATATCAATGAGAGTAAGAATGAGACTCTTAACTTGAATCCATATGTTCAGATTGATATTTGGAATGGTATCTACTATCGTACCAATTTTGGTGCAAACATTTCTAACTATCGCGAGTATCAGTATTGGTCTGCTCTTTATAATCCACAGGGTATAGACTATAATGGATTGGGACAGCAATATAATTCTCGTACAACAACTCTTACTTGGAATAATATTATTGGCTGGAACAAAACTTTCAATGATGTGCATAACCTTTCAGCAATGATAGGACAGGAAATGCAGAAAAAGTCATACTACTATGAGTATATGAATGGAATGGATTTCCCATTTGCATCTTCAGGTATGAGAGATTTGTCTACTGTTGGTTCATGGGGTGACTCTGAATTCTATAAAAAGGAGGCTCGTTTGGCTTCTTATTTTGCTGATGTTCACTATTCTTATCAAGACAAGTACTATGCGTCTGCATCTTACCGTCGTGATGGTTCTTCTGTTTTTGGAGCAGATAACCGTTGGGGTGATTTCTGGTCTGTAGGTGCAAAGTGGCGTCTTTCAGGTGAAAGCTTCTTGAAGGATAATCCAATTATAACAAATGCTACCCTTCGTGCATCTTATGGTACCGTAGGTAACCAGGATATTGACTGGTATGCAGCTCGCGGTTTTTATAAGGCAGGTCTCAACTATAATCAGATGGTAGGTATCGCTCCAGAGTCAGTTTCTAACAATAAATTGACTTGGGAGACTTCTAAGAAGTTTGATGTTGGCTTCGACCTTTCTTTCATCAATCGTATCCACTTGTCTCTTGATTATTATAATGAGACAACATCTGATGCATTAATGGAGATGCCTTTGTCTATGACAACAGGTTTGACTTCTACATATCAGAATATCGGTAAGATTCGCAACCAAGGTATTGAAGTAGATTTGAAGGCTACCATCATGCATAATAAGGACTTGGATTGGAATGCTTATGCTAATCTGACTTGGAATAAAAATGAAGTGTTGAAGTTGGCTTCTGGTGATCCGATTTACCCAACAAATTATAATGTGGTAATGGAAGGTAAGCCTTATAATTCATTCTACTTGAAGGAATATGCCGGTGTAGATAGAGAGACAGGTAAACCATTGTGGTATAAGGGAGAAACTGGAACAGAGACCACTAGCAATTATAATGAGGCTACAGAACGTGTACTCGGTTCGCCTGATCCAAAGGTATTTGGTGGTTTCGGTACATCTTTCGCCTGGAAAGGTCTTGATGCTAGTTTGAGTTTCAATTACCGTCTGGGTGCCAAGGTTTATGATTCTGGTGCTCCATTTACTGGTTGGGGTATGGCAAACAGAACACCACTCAAGGAGTGGGCGAACAACTCTTGGACAGAGGACAACAAGGATGCCAAGTATCCTCAATATATTTATGGTGACCCTAATGGTGCAACAAAGGCTTCTTCTCGATTCCTTTATAGTGGAAATTACTTGCGTTTGAGCAATATTTCCGTTGGTTATACATTGCCATCTGCCATCACTCGCAAGGCTCTGATGCAGAAAGTCCGTATCTACGTATCTGCTGATAACCTTTATACATGGACTGCAAGTGATTTTGTTGGATATAGTCCTGAGACTTATGCTAATGGTATTATTGCATGGCAGTATCCTAATGTTGCAACATTCGTAGGTGGTATCCAGATTACATTCTAAGTTTTAAATTTATAATTCGGAAGAAAAATGAAAAGAAATATATTTAAGGCTCTCGCTGTTGTGGCTCTTGCTGCAAGTTTAACAAGCTGTGGCGATGACTTCTTGGAAACGAAGAACTACAAAGGTGTTGATGTAGACAATGGTTTGTCTAACGCATCAGCTGTAGCCAATGCAGTAAATGGCGAGTATTATTGGTTGCACGACTATCGCTTTGCAGGAAACTTTGCCATCAATATTGGTGAAATTCCTACAGATATTGCTTATTGGAATGCTGGTACAGATCACTTTAATGATATTTATCAGTTTACTTTTACTGATCAAGATAATTACTTGTATGGTATTTGGAAATATGGTAATAAGGTTGTTGATAACTCAGCACGTGCAATCAAGGCAGCAAAGAACTTGTATGGGGCTTCTTCGGAAGAGGATAAGGTAACCCTTGATGTTGCAATGGGAGAAGCTTATGCTCTTCGTGGCTATGCAAACCTCTTGATGGTTAATGTATATGGTCATCAGATAAAGGTAGATGGTCAGGATTTCTCTAGTCAGCCAGGTTTGGTTATTAGCGATGAACCAATTGCTGCATTCCAGGAAGTAGAACGTTCTACCGTGGGTCAGACTTATGATGCAATTGTTTCTGATTTTAAGGCTTCGCTTGAACATTTTGCTGCTGCAGGTGGTGATAAGAAACAGGCTGTTTACTTTACAAAGGCTGCCGTAGAAGGTCTTTTGGCCCGTACTTATCTGTATATGGAAAATTTTGACGAAGCTTATTCTTACGCTCAGAAAGCGTTGGCTGATGCAAAAATCACATCATTGACAACTACTGCTGCGGAGTATAAAGCCCTCTACAATACTACGGGTTCAAATAAAGAGAGCTTATTCTATTTGGCAATCAATGCAAAGGATAATTTCTCTGCAAACTCTAATGGTACCTTGTGGTCTACATATGGCTATCTTCCTAGCCCTAAACTGCGTAAGATGTATGGAGCTAATGATTGCCGTACTGCGATATTCAATTATGGTAAAACAAATGGTGTAGAGTTTTTCAAGGGTGGTAAGTTCTCTGATTTCCAGTCAAACAATGCTGCTAATGCTACAAACTATCTGGTAAATGCATCAGAGATGTTTTTGATTGAGGCAGAGGCTAAACTTCGTTCTGCAAATCCTGATTTAGCGGCAGCTAAGGCAGCTTTGCTGGTTGTGGCTAAGCGTAATGCAGACATTCATACAGTAAACGATCTTCCTGCAACCAAGGAGGGCTTGTTCTCATTCTTGAAGGATGAGCGTGCTCGTGAGTTGTTCCAGGAAGGACATCGCCTTTGGGATTTGCGCCGTTGGAATGAAAAGGCATCTGTGTATGCATATGGTGCGCCAGAGGTTAAGTACACATATAATAACTACAACATTTCTGATCTTGTATTCCCAATTCCTGTTGACGAAATCAATTCAGGTTTTGGTGTTGCTCAGAATGATTGGAGTAAAACATTGCCAAAGGCAAATTAATTTTGATAATATTTTTAATCAAGATATAGGAATGCCATGAGTGGCATTTTCTATAAATCTCTCGGGAGAGGCTGGCTGTGAAGCTCGCCTCTCTTTTTTTTGTCTTTTTATTTGCGTATCTGATATTTTATTCGTAACTTCGCACCGTCTAAAGTAATATGGCTATGGAAGAGATAAGAAAATACCCAGTAGGAATGCAAACTTTCTCTGATATACGAGAGGGTAATTATGTGTACGTAGATAAGACAAGGTATATTGTCGATTTCTTGCGTAATGGTTCTAAATATGTGTTTCTGAGTCGTCCAAGACGATTCGGTAAGTCGCTTTTTGTCTCTACGCTCCAGGCATATTATGAGGGCAGGAAGGAACTGTTTGATGGTTTGGCACTTGGCGAATATGAGAAAGAATGGGTGAAGCATCCTGTTCTTCACTTCGACATGAGTACTGCCAAAAATCAGACACCCGAAGGGTTAGAAGAGATGCTGGGCTATATGCTTTCAGAATACGAGCAGGTCTATGGACGTGACGAATTAGCGGTGCAGCCGAGCCAGCGTTTGCAGTCTTTGGTAAAGCGTGCCTATAAGAAGACGGGTCAAAAGGTGGTCGTTTTGATAGACGAATATGATGCTCCTCTCTTGGATGTCGTGCATGAGAAGGAAAGTTTGATGCCATTGCGCTTGGTTATGAGGAAGTTCTATAGCCCATTGAAATATCTCGACCCTTGGCTGGAATTTACCTTTATCACGGGTATCACCAAGTTCTCTCAGTTGAGTATCTTTAGCGAGATCAATAATTTGGATAATATCAGCATGTTCGATCAGTATTCTGCTATCTGTGGTATCAGCAAGACTGAACTACTGACGGCGATGAAGCCTGATGTTGAACTGCTAGCCAAGTCTTTGGGAAAAACTTTTGATGAAACGGTTGCCGAGTTGAGTTCATATTATGATGGTTATCATTTCAGTAAAAAATCAGAAGATGTGTTTAATCCGTTTAGTCTGGTTAAAGCGTTGAGAAGTAAGGAAATAGCAGCTTATTGGTTTAGTTCAGGTACTCCTGCATACATTATCAACACTTTACGCAAACATCATGTGGGGGTGATGGATATAGAACAGAAATCCGTAGGGGTGGATGATTTCGATGTCTCTCCTGAGCAGATGACTTCTGCTTTACCATTGCTTTATCAGAGCGGGTATCTCACCATCAAGAAGTATAACCCTATCTTGCAGAGCTATCAGCTGGATTATCCAAACAAGGAAGTGCGTGTAGGGATGGTTCGTTCCTTGGCTCCTAACTATCTCTCTCCAATATCGTTGAACAATAATAGTTTCATCTTCGACTTTTTGGAGCAACTATATAACAATAATATGGATGGTGCTTTGCAGAAAATGCAGGCTTATCTCGCTAGTATCTCCAATCGACTTGCCAACAAGAACGAGAAGGACTTCCAAACGGTCTTTTATCTCATTTTTAATTTGATGGGTGCTTACATCTTGGTGGAGGAGGATAGTGCAATAGGCAGAGCAGATGCCGTTCTTCACATGCCGGATACAATCTATGTGATGGAATTGAAGTTTGATAAGACGGCTGAGGAAGCTTTGAAACAGATTGATGACAAAGGCTATCTCATTCCTTATTCAGCTGACGGCAAACGAATGGTAAAAGTTGGAATCAACTACGATAGCCAGAAGCGAACCATTGGTCAATGGAAGATAGCAGAAGGATAAATATAGCTTTTATTTGTCCGCTATGATACTAAAATATGTAATAGCGGACAAATAAAAGCTTTATTTTTTTACTTTTGATTACAGATTAAGCGAGTGGCATTTTATTACGTTTTATCCCCATATTATTCGATTTTTTTGTGATAAATCACACTTTTGACGAATACAGGGGTAAGAATGCTGACTGTAAAGCTCGCTTCTTTCCAAGAAAAAAAAACACGGACAAATTGAATTTGTCCGTGTTATATTTTATTTATAGCAAGGGTGTCATATATATTGGCACCAATAAGGTCTGTCCATCTTTTTTGAAATCTTTCGTATATAATAGGTATCTTTTGTCGATTCTATCAGAGAACTTTTGGCAAAATTCATCTAGCGACTTGTGACTGTTATATCCTGATGATTTCACTTCTATCGGATAAATCTTCTTGCCACGAGATAGCAAGAAATCTATCTCATAGTTCTTGTGACTTGTTGCATGGGGAAATGTGTAATAGAACAGTTTGTTTCCTGATGCGGTAAGCATTTGGGCAACGAGATTCTCATAGGCATACCCCATATCGCTACTCAGTTTGTCGCTCAACAACTTTTCGTAAATGGTGTTCTCTGTGTAGTCTTTATCCCAAAAAGCAAGTGTGACGAATAGCCCTGTGTCTCCAACAAACATTTTATAGTAGTCTTCGTCACTATGTAATGAAAAACCAACATTGGGATCATTTGCGTGATAGGCGAAATTGACCACCATGCTGTCTTTCATGTCTGCCAAGACTCCCATGAGATTCTTTCTGCCTGCATCATCCAATACGCTTGCTACCTGGTATCTGGCTGAATTTTTGTTTAATTCGGAAGGAATACTCTCGAATAACTTGGCAGCTCTTCCTGTTTTGTCAATCTTTCTGAAGTCGTCAAGATAAAGTTCTATGATTTCTCGCTTTACGGCATCTGTTTTGCTCAGATTGTTGGTATCTAAGTACTCGTTTACGGCTTGTGGCATTCCACCTACAAGCATATATAGACGAAGGTTGCGCATAGCTTCTCGATGCGCTGCTCCCAATGGAACTTTTGCATCGAGAAACTGCTTGAGAAGGGGAAATGTAGCAGTATCGCCCATTGCCCATCGAAATTCCTCGTAATCCATCGGATAGAGATCCAAACGTGTTTCTTCGCTTGGAATCAAAATGTTTTCTACATTCTTTTTGATACTGATAAGAGAGCCTGTCTCTATGTAGTCGTATCTTCCGTCTGCTACTAGGTATTTGATGGCTTGCCGGGCTTGTGGGCACATTTGTACTTCATCGAAAATGATGGCTGATTTGCGTGGCTCCAAGATTACTTGGTAGATTGATTGGAGGCGTAAAAATATGTAGTTCAAGTCCATGAGGTTGTCAAACAGCTGTTTCACTTCCTTAGATGCTTGTGCGAAATCTATAAGGATATAGCTTTTGTATTCATTTTCTGCGAAAGCTTTGGCTACTGTTGACTTTCCTACACGGCGTGCTCCTTTGAGCAAGAGGGCTGTGCTACCATTTCTCTCTCGCTTCCATTCGAGCATTTTGTCGTACACTTTTCTTTTAAATGTTCTTTTTCTCATAACTTGCTGATTTTGAGCGCAAAGATACATATAAGTTCCAAATCCCCCAAATGTTTTTTGTTAAAATGTTCCAAATCCCCCAAATGTTTTTGCTTGAAATGTTCCAAATCCCCCAAATGTTTATCTTTTAATCGGGATGAGGAAAACTTTCCAAGAAAAAAAACACGGACAAATTGAATTTGTCCGGACAAATTTGTCCGGCATGATATAAATCGCTGACTATGAGAAGATTACAAAGATGTCGGACAAACAACCGGACAAATTCAATTTGTCCGTGTTATATTTTTAGGTCATAAATGCAGGTTTGGCATGGCGTAAACTATGACTTATGCTCCAGAAAACGGTGAGTTGAGGGGAAGAAAACTATGAGTTGTATTTGTTAACATAAAGCTCTAAAGCAGCCAAAGGAGAATAAGAGAGGTTGGAACGTAAAC
>ENA-OXQY01000133-OXQY01000133.1-human-gut-metagenome-genome-assembly--contig:-NODE-133-length-24731-cov-48.093208_pt1 | contig 24731 bp, 23 predicted proteins | sample MGYA00249588_ERZ652575 | MGnify/ENA primary metagenome ERZ652575 (study PRJEB26925, sample SAMN05826562) | human gut metagenome | biome: ENVO:2100002; feature: ENVO:00000062; material: ENVO:00002003...
ATTCCAAAATTACGTTAAATCACGCTTGTGAATTTTCACTTGCGAAACTTTAGTTTATTGAAAAGAAATTGTCAGAAAAAGAATTCAAAAGTTTACTTCACTTGTAAACTTTTGAATTCAAAACTGACTACGAATAAGATTATATTCAATTGTTTTATAAATGGAAAAGAATCAAAAAGAACTTGTAAAATATAAGAAGATCTTAAATGAAACAATGAAAGCTTTCATTGTTTTTTGTGATATGCACAATCTGCAATACTATGCATGTGCTGGATCTTGTTTGGGAGCAATAAGACATCATGGTATAATACCATGGGATGACGATATTGACGTCATAATGCCAAGAGAATCCTATGATAGGTTTCTTTCTCTGCGAAGTAAATTAGCTATGACAAATTTTGATATTCTAAGTCCTGAAGTTCCAGGCTATTATTTGTCTTTTGCAAAATTTATAAACAAAAATACCACGATTGTCGAGACTGCAGAATTCCCTTTTGTGATAGGTGTCTTTGTGGATGTTTTTCCACAGGATTTTGTAGGAGATGTTACTCATGCAAAGATGTTGATGGCGAAGAAGCGCTTGGCATTTAGCAGATATTGCTTAGCTATAGAGAAACATAGCCTTTCAACAGCCTGTGGATTATTGATGAAGTTTAGAATTAAGGCGTTTGTGAATTATTGTATTTATTCGATGTTTAGCAAGACATTAGCTAAGAATCATTTTGAAAATTTCAAGAAGTTGAATTTAGAAATACGGAAAATAAAAGGGGATAAATGCATGTGCTATGATGGATTCTATGAGTTCGAAAAAGAGGTATGTGAGCCAAGTTGGTTTGAGGATGGTGTAGAAGTTCCTTTTGAGGACTATACAATAAGAGTACCGAAAGATTATCATGCATATCTCACGCATATGTATGGTGATTACATGACTCCTCCTCCAATAGCGAAACAGGTATCTCATCATAATTTGTATTTTATGGACTTGGAGAAACAATGGAATATCAAAGACATAATGAAGCTCAAACTGAAAAAGCAAGAAAGATTAGAATACACATATGAATAATTCAACTCAAGATAACAGCAAGCGTATAGCAAAAAACACATTGTATCTTTTCTTCCGTATGTTTTTAGTGCTAGCGGTAGGCCTATATACATCAAGAGTAGTATTGGAGACTCTAGGAGTGGAAGACTATGGATTGTACAATGTTGTAGGCGGTGTCGTCGTGCTTTTTGGTTTTTTACAGCAAGCCCTCAACAATGCGACTTATAGATACTTGGCTTATGGTATTGGCCAGGGTGATAAAGATGCGCTGAGAAATACATTCTCGATGGCAATCAATGCGCATTTAATCCTTGTGGGGATTATTTTGTTATTGAGCGAAACATTTGGTCTGTGGTTTCTTTACAATAAACTTATCATTCCTGCGGAAAGAATGGATGCGGCCATCTTTGCCTATCAAATGTCCATACTTTGCTGTTGTGTAAATATTATTAAGACGCCATATAATTCTTCAATTATAGCTCATGAGAAGATGAATTTTTATGCTTATACGAGCATTATTGAAGTTGTCTTGAAATTGTTGATTGTTTTTCTCTTGACAATTGGCGGCTTTGACAAGTTGATGTTGTATTCCTTCCTGGTACTAGCTGTTACAGTAATAATGCTGTTTTGGTACTATGCTCAATGCAAAAGACTTTTCCCAGAATGCCATTACCAAAAACATTGGGATGGGTCTCTGATAACAAATATGGTGAAATATTCAGGATTGAGCATTATCGTGAATATGGTAGATGTATCAGTCAATCAATCTATTGTCTTTTTCTTTAATGTATTCTTCGGATTAGTTGCGAATGCTGCATTGGGTATAGCGAACCAAGTGAATAGCCAACTTACAAATTTTTTAAATAGTTTTACGCAGTCTTATGGTCCTCAGATAATTAAGTCTTATGCGTCAGGTGATAAAGAATATTTCATGAAGTTGATGTTTTCATCATCTAAGTTTTCATATTATCTCTTGCTTATGGCTTCAGTCCCAGTTCTCTTAAATATAGATTTTATATTAGAGTTGTGGTTAAAGAATCCTCCTGAGGGTGCTGGTACATTTTTCATGGTGGTCATATGGTATTCCTTGGTAGATGCTTATAGTGCTCCTCTTTGGACAGGTGTTCATGCTACAGGCAACATTAAGGGACATCAGATATTAATGGCTTCTATAAAGATTCTCAACATTCCTTTGGCATATATATTATTAAAACTTGGTTGTCCTGCTTGGACTGCTTTGTTATTGAAGGTAGTACTTAATGTAGTATGTTCTGTAGTGCGTCCGTGTTATGTGCGTAAACTATATGGTTTGCCTTTGGCTAAATATTTTAAGGAAGTGTTGGGAGTAATCTATTTGACGACAATAATAATTCTTCCTTTGCCTTTTTATTTGGCTCACTGTATGGAAAACAGTTGGACAAAATTCTTCTTTACATCAATTCTATTTGTAGTTATAGCAATACCTGTTATCTATATGTTAGGATTCAATGCGAAAGAACAGGGATTGATTAGGAATGTTGTCCAAAACAAGATTATAAATCGATTTAGAAAGAATTAAGTATTATCATGATTCATGACCGAGTACACTTCTATAGCTCATGCGATATGAGCATCCCGATGTACATCAATCGTATGTCTGAGGTCGTCAAATCCTATGAGGATGGCAAACGGCCTGATGGCATCAATGACTACTTGGAGATGTTTCATATAGTGCAGTTCATAGAGCATGAGAAATATCCTGCTGATTGGGAAGAAAGTCGTATTGCTGGTGTCAAGCAATATAAAGGTAAAGTTGCTGCTTATTTCTCCCAGTTGAAACCTAAAGAGTTTCCTGCTCTTTATGCAGAAGCAGAAAGAGGCTATCAATCTACTATCTGGCAAATCATAGACACTTTCAAGATTAAAGGGCTAATTACAGAGCCTGTGCTGCGTGAAATCTTGGCAGAACATCCTTGGAAGTTGAAAGATTTACTGAAGTATTCTTGGATAGTGGAGAAGAATAATGCACTATTGGCTGGGCTGCTTAAGGAAAACGAGCATACGGCGGAATGGTTGCTTGAGGAATATGTCGAGGATGATAGGTTGGACAATCGGAAGAAGTCGTACTTCCCGAAGTTTTTGACTGGTCAAGACAAGGATGCCATCATCCGTAATTATGTCAATTCCGACAAGGCCAATCTCAATTATGTGCGCTTGGTTCTTGCTGCAAAGCGAAGCGCTGATTTCCCTCTCCATCCTTTGACCATCAAGGCTGCAAGGAAAAAGGAAAAGGCTCTGAATGAAGCCATCTTTGCGATGGGAGCTGTGAATGTGGCAAGTTACGGCGTAGCTCTTACTGTAGAACAGAATGCTCCTGTAAGGGAACGTAAGGTTGATGAAGAGGGCCGGACTATGTTCGTCTATAACAAAAAGTTCATAGATGATTGCAAGGATGCCACGGTCATCTATTATTGCGGTCAAGTGTTTGAGTTCACTGAAGAATACGGTTTCATAACTCTTATATCCAAGGATGCGGAAACGGATGCTTTTGAGAAGGTGACAGGTCTTCATGCTCGGAATGCCTATGATTTGGATATGGCATTTCGGATGCGGGAAAACATGTCGTATTTACAGATGCAAGCGTTGGAATGTGCTTTGCTTGATACTGATAGAAATATAGAAGGTGTTATCAAGGCATTCTATGAGGATTTTCTGAAGACTGAATATGGTTATAAAGGCTTGTCACTGACTTTGCCCAAGCATGACGATTCGCTGATTTTGAAGATAAGGAGTCTGGCGATAGAGATGGATGCCGTAGCTCACCAATATGACTGTTATGTGAATTATGGCTCCATTGATAAGGACATCGTGGAGTTGACACCTCCTCAAAAGTTGACGGAAACTAAGAGTCTCCTATCACATCGCTATTGCATATTGAATAGGGACAATACCGACGTTTGGTATTTGATTTATCTTTTCTTTGGTAGCCAGAGCATGCTCTTCTTTGTAAAGCCTTGCAAAGATGCTCATTTCAGAAATTATTATGAATTTCTGGAGAAAGGAATAGAGGTGAAATATGAGGATTACGAGAATTATCAGAGACCGGATATCGACAGATTGTTGGAAAAAGGCTATCTCATAAAAGATGAGAAGGGTATTTTGCGATGTGTGAAGATGCGTGAGGTTAGGCTCCTGAAGCATTTGTATGAATATGGTGCATGTTCTTACTGGGGGTATCCTAAGGAAGAGCGCATGATACTTGATGATATGGTTTCGAAAGGTTGGATCAGTTTAGACAGTCATTTGCTGAGTCCAGCCGAGCGAGATTACTTTAGTTATTATCTGAACAACGAGAAGTTTACGAATGGTCCTGCCATCCGCAACAATTATGCGCATGGTACGACTCCTTCTTATTCGGAAGAGAAGCATAAGAAAAACTACTTTCAGCTCCTCGTGTTGTTCGTATTGTTATTGTTAAAAATCTCCGAAGACCTTGATATGAAGAGGTATTTGGGGAAATATGGATTAGAAAAATAAATTTGAAAATAAAAAGACATGGTTTAAATTTACCAGTTTTTTTAAAAAGCTTATTCTTATGGATTATCCTTATATTTTGAATTATTTAGTAATGCTCTTTTTGGCCTATCTTTATTGGAAAAGACCAGACCCAAAGCTAATCAAATGGGCATTTGTAATAGAGTTTATTTTTATAGCATTTAGAGCTCCTGTAGTAGGTGCAGATACATGGGACTATGTGAGATATTTGGATGGTGAACGTAATTTTTATAATTATGATCCACGCCCATTGGAAGCTGGTTTTGTGATTTACAGGCAGGTATTGTTGGCTTTGCATCCTAACCGCTTTGTGGTTATGCTTGTTAATAGCTTCTTATCGTGTTATCCACTTTACTTAATAATAAAAAGATATTCTAATAATGTGCCTCTTACATTAGCGATGTTATCTTTATTTGATTTTTATTACGTATATTTCTGTGGACTCCGACAAATATTAGGTTTCGCCATTCTTTTGATGGGGTTGATTTATGTTTTGGATGAGAAAAAGAAAAAGTGGTTAGTCTTCGTTTTATGTGCTGCTTTAGGATATAGTTTTCATACTACGATTGTTGTTTATGCCGCTATATTTCTTGCTGCTTATTTCTTGCGCTTTAAGAGTAGAACAATCCTTATATCAAGCGTAGTCATAAGTGCTGTTTTTGGAATCGTTTTGCAATCATTCAATATTATGGATGCATTTAATTTCTTCTTAAGTATGAATTTTGAAGCTACTGAAAGAATTGAAGGTTATATGCAAGATAATGGTGATGTAAATGAAATCACTTCTATATTTATGAGTCTGAGACCAACCATTATTGCTGTTTTTATATATGCTTTAATGGATAAAGAAAAACTGAATAATTGGTTTTCTGTGATTTATGCTTTAGGTATCATTATTGGTAATTTTTTCATATCTGTGCCAATAATTGGACGTCTGACAGGTTGTTTCGCAATATTTGGTGTAGTTGCATTCTCATGGATATTAGGAAATAATTATTTGTCTTCTTTTAAGCAAAGAAGAGTAATAAATTTTGCATTAGTGATTTTTTTGCTTTATTTTTCGCAAATGTATGTTAAAAACAACATGGACTCTGTTATTGACTTGACATCATCTGCACGAATGCACCCATATCAATTCATTTGGGAGGACTATAGTAACCATCCTTCTATTAAATACTTTAAATAAATATATAAAATGAAAGTACTTTGGTTTGAAATTTCTGTCCCTAGTAGATATAAAGACGAGGGCGTTCCGACAGGAGGATGGCAAGATTCTTTGGAGGAAATTGTTAGAAATAGAGATGAAATAGAGCTGTCTATTGCTTTTCAAGGTAGCAAACAAATGACTTGTAGAAGGATTGACGGAGTCGATTATTATCCATTGATTCCTAAGGCATCATATTTAGAAAAGAAATTAAAATGGCGGTATACTCGTTGGGCTGAAGTCAACGCAATGATTCCTCTTGCAATGGATTGCATAGAAAAAGTGAAGCCTGATGTTATTCATATATTTGGTACTGAATGGGAATTTGGACAGGTTGCAAGATATACAGATATTCCATGTGTTATCCATATGCAGGGATGTTTGGCACCCTATTTCAATGCTTTATATCCTCCGTCATATAGTAGCTTGGATCCAATAGTTCAAGCTGGTATTAATATAAAAAAACAATTCCATTTGTGGCAACAAAGACATTATATTAAAACTGAACAGGAAATGGAAAAAGACAATTTTGCCGCAGTTGCCAATTATATGGGTAGAACAGAATGGGATAAAGGCTTGGTTGAATTATACCACCCTGGTGCGAAATATTATTATTGTAGCGAGGTATTGCGTCCTGTATTCATGAAATCGGCTAAGTGGCATTTACAAAAGAATCAAAAAGTAAAATTGGTCACAGTGGGATGCGGTAATCATTGGAAAGGGATGGATACTGTTATTCGTACGGCTAATTTATTAAAAGAAAGAGGTTTTGAATTTGAATGGTTCGTAGCAGGAAAAATGTACTTGCAGAAAGAAATCGAAAAAAAAGAAAAATTGTTTTTTTCTGATTTGAATGTACATGTATTGGGGTTTGTTGATGCAAATCAAGTAAAAGAATTATTGTTGTCTTCTGATATATATGTTCATACTGCCTATATTGATAATAGTCCTAATGCAATTTGCGAAGCTCAGTATATGGGTATGCCTATAATTGCAACATATGTTGGTGGTATCCCTTCACTGATTGACAATCATAAGGATGGTTTATTAGTTCCTGCTAATGCTCCTCATACGCTGGCTTATGAAATAATGTCCCTTTCAAAGGATTATGATAGGATGGAGACATATTCTCAGAGTTCAATAATTCATGCAGAAGAAAGGCATAATCCTGAAACTATATTGAAAGATTTATTATATTGTTATAAAGATATTCAAAAATGAGCAGAATTAGATCGAAAATTAATGGTAAACTAAAAGCCATTCGTTCATTATGGCTCAGTAATGGTTTTGCATCCTTTGGTAAAACATCCCGTATTGCGAAAGGGGTAAATTTTGTGGGGGGGGCAAATATCAGCATAGGAAATAAAAGTTCTATAGGCCAATATTCTTCTTTAACAGTTTGGACAGAAGAAAGCGATAAGGAACATCCAGAAATGATTATTGGTAATGGCGTTTCTATAGGAGCATTCAACCATATCACTTGTACAAATAGAATAGTCATTGGTGATGGCGTCTTAACAGGTAAGTTTGTTACAGTAACTGATAATAGTCATGGCAATACTGATTATGCCTCCTTGCATATTAAGCCTAATGACAGGGATGTAGTTAGTAAAGGACCTGTTATCATAGGCAACAATGTCTGGATTGGTGACAAGGCGACGATACTTCCTGGTGTGACAATCGGGGATGGAGCGGTTATCGCTGCAAATGCGGTTGTGACAAAGGATGTACCTGCTTATTCTGTTGCTGCTGGTAATCCTGCTCGCATCATCAAGAAGAATGTTGTCGAATAGAATATTACCTCATCATAGATAGTGAAATATTATGAAGTGAGCTCTTTAAAAATAATCTTGTCAATACTATAAGGCAGAGGCTATTCTTTCGAGAAATAAGCTTATCTAATATACTTTATTTTTAGAGGAATTCTATAAAGCTATAGTTTAATTTAAACATAAATAAACTATGAAAGGAATCGTATTAGCAGGTGGTAGCGGTACACGTTTGTATCCTATCACAAAGGGTATCAGCAAGCAGCTGATTCCTATCTTTGATAAACCGATGATATATTATCCTATTTCGGTATTGATGTTGGCTGGTATCCGTGAGATTCTGATTATCTCAACTCCATTCGACTTGCCTGGTTTCAAGCGACTCTTAGGCGATGGTAGCCAACTGGGTGTGAAATTTGAGTATGCTGAGCAGCCTTCACCAGATGGCTTGGCACAGGCTTTCATAATCGGTGAGAAGTTCATCGGTAATGATTCTGCTTGCCTTGTTTTGGGAGATAACATCTTCTATGGTGCTGGTTTGAACCAGATGTTGCATCAGGCTGTAGTAGATGCAGAGCAGAATAACAAAGCTACTGTATTTGGTTATCGAGTAAGTGATCCTGAGCGATATGGCGTGGCAGAGTTTGATGAGCACGGCAATTGCCTGAGTATCGAAGAGAAGCCTGAGCATTCAAAAAGCAATTATGCTGTAGTGGGCTTATACTTCTATCCTAATAAGGTGGTGGAAGTGGCTAAGCATATAAAACCATCTGCTCGTGGTGAGTTGGAAATCACAACCGTCAACCAGGAGTTCCTGAAGGATAAGCAACTGAAGGTACAGACCATGGCTAGAGGATTCGCCTGGCTTGATACCGGAACCCATGATTCCCTTTCTGAGGCTTCAACCTTTATCGAAGTCTTGGAGAAACGCCAGGGCTTGAAGGTTGCTTGCTTGGAAGGTATTGCTTATCGCCAAGGATGGATAGATAGTGATACGTTGCGTGAGAATGCTCAGCCAATGTTGAAGAATGACTATGGCAAGTATCTCCTTTCAATCCTTGAAGAGAAAGGTCAAACATTAAAAAAGAATTTAGAATATTAAGAAGATGAAGAATATCATTATCACGGGCGGTGCTGGTTTCATCGGCTCACACGTAGTAAGACTTTTCGTGAACAAATATCCTGAGTATCACATCATCAACCTCGACAAGTTGACATACGCAGGCAACCTGGCTAACCTCAAGGACATCGAGGACAAACCTAACTATACTTTCGTTAAGGGTGATATCTGTGATTTCGACCTGATGTTGAAACTGATGCAGGACTACAAGGTGGATGGCATCATCCATCTCGCTGCCGAGAGCCATGTAGATAGAAGTATCAAGGATCCATTCACTTTCGCTCAGACCAACGTGATGGGAACCCTGTCTCTGCTCCAGGCAGCAAAGGTTTACTGGGAGAGTCTTCCTGAAGGATATGAGGGTAAGCGCTTCTACCACATCTCTACTGATGAGGTTTACGGTGCCTTGCAGATGACTCATCCTGAGGGTATTCCTGCTCCTTTCACTACCAAGGCATCCAGCGATAAGAACCATGAGGCTTACGGCGAGGAGTTCTTCGTAGAGACAACCAAGTACAATCCTCACTCTCCATATTCTGCATCCAAGGCAAGCTCAGACCACTTCGTCCGTGCTTTCCACGATACATATGGTATGCCTACCATCGTGACCAACTGCTCTAACAACTACGGTCCATACCAGTTCCCTGAGAAGTTGATTCCGCTGTTTATCAACAATATCCGTCATCGCAAGCCATTGCCAGTTTATGGTAAGGGTGAGAACGTGCGCGACTGGTTGTATGTAGTAGACCATGCCCGTGCCATTGATATGATTTTCCACAAGGGCAAGATTGCCGAGACCTATAACATCGGCGGTTTCAACGAGTGGAAGAATATCGATATCATCAAGGTGGTAATCAAGACTGTTGATAGATTGCTCGGCAGAAAGGAAGGCGAGGATATGGATCTCATCACTTATGTAACAGACAGAAAGGGTCACGATATGCGTTATGCTATTGACTCTAGAAAGTTGCAGAAGGAATTGGGGTGGGAGCCATCTCTCCAGTTTGAGGAGGGTATCGAGGAAACCGTGAAATGGTATCTCGATAACCAGGAATGGATGGATCATGTTACTTCTGGGGAGTATCAGAAGTATTATGACAACATGTATTCTAATCGATAAATTCATTTTTTATAAAAACTGTAAATGATTAGTTTGATATGAAAACAGTTTATGATGCAAAAATACTTGGACTTCCAAAGATAGAAGACCCAAGAGGTAATCTTTCTATCATTGAGCAAATGAAGCAGATACCATTTGAGATAAAGCGAACTTATTGGATATATGACGTGCCTGGAGGAAAAGATCGTGGCAGTCATGCCTATAAGGAAAATGAAGAGTTTATTGTAGCTCTGTCTGGTAGTTTTGATGTGGAACTCGACGATGGAAAGAGTAAGCAGAAGTTTTCCTTGAATCGTTCCTATCATGGTCTCTATGTCCCAAAAGGTATGTGGAGAACAATGACCAACTTCTCTACTAATTCCTTGGCATTGGTTTTATCTTCTACAGAATATGACGAAAATGACTACATCATGGACTATGAGGAGTTTAAGCGATGGACTAAAGATAACACGATTCAAACTGTATCATCGGATGCCAGAACATCTGTTAAGGTTAATGAGGTAGATAGTCAGGGAATGCTCAAGGAAGGTAAAAGTGTGTTTGATTGTTCTCTTTGTGAATTGAATAAAATGCACGACCCTGAGGGTAATCTTACATATATGTATGAGAATGTACACGTACCATTCCCAATCAATCGTGTATTCTATAGCTATGATATTCCTGGTGGTGAAGACCGTGGCGCTCATGCCCATAAAGAATGCCACCAATTTATCATTGCAGCATCTGGCGCTTTTGAAGTTGTGCTTGATGATGGTGTAAACAAGAGAACAGTGCAGCTCAACAGACCTTTCTGGGGACTTCATGTACCGCCAGGAATTTGGGCATCTGAACAAGGATTCTCTTCTGGCAGTATCTGCTTGGTGTTAGCTTCTCATGGTTATTCTGAGGATGACTACATTCGTAACTATGATGACTTCTTGAATTATGTAAATGAAAAGCAGAATAAGAAATGAGTATAATTAAAAAAGGTATCATACTTGCAGGTGACTCTGGTGATAAACTGTATCCTCTTACCTTGGGTGTCCCAAAGCAGTTGCTGCCCATATATGATAAGCCTATGATTTTTTATCCCATAAAAACATTGGTGGAAGTGGGAATAACGGACATCCTTATCATTACGAGTCCTCAATATATCTCTGCTTTTATCCAAGCTTTAGGCGATGGATCGAAGTATGGATCGAAGTTCACGTATGCCACTCAAACATCTCCTGAAGGAGCCGCACAGGCATTGACCATTGGCGCTCATTTTGTGGGCAATGAACCTGTCTGTATGGTAACAGGTGATTGTATCATAGAAGGTGAAGGGGTAACAGAAAAACTTCGTAAGGCTTTGCGTGCTGCAAAAAATAGTGGACAAGCAACCATCTTCATATCTCAAGACTACGACCCTAACCAATATGGGGTGGCAATCTTGGATAAAGCAGGGAAGTGTCATTCTGTGGAGGGCAAACCTAGTTCACCACAGCATTATTCTATTACTGGACTTTATGTCTTTCCAAAGGGAGTTGCTGATTACGCAAAGGTTTTGGATAAGTCAGAACGTGGACGTTATGAAGTGACATCGCTTAACCAGACATATCTTGCAGCGAATAAGTTACAAGTACAAAAGTTTGGCGAGGATATCTTGTGGTTTGATACCAATACCTTCGATTCTTTGTTGAGGGTTAGTAATTATATGCATTCTAAAGATAAAAAACGATTATAAAAAAAGAAAATATGGTAAAGTTATTAGATTTACAGACAATCACCATGATGCATGGTGATGAGTATAAGGCTGCAGCCAACCGTGTCATTGAGAGTGGCTGGTTTTTACAAGGTAATGAAAACAAGCAGTTTGAGAAGGACTATGCTCAATATATTGGTACAGATGAGTGTGTAGCAGTTGCTAACGGTTTGGATGCTTTGCGCTTGATTATCCGAGGATATAAGGAGATGGGTATTTTCCAGGAAGGTGATGAAATTATTGTTCCTGCTAATACTTATATTGCAACCATTCTTGCTATTACAGAGAATAAATTGACCCCTATCCTGATTGAGCCAACATTTGAGCATCTTGAAATTGATATTAACAAGATTGAGGCAGCAATCACTCCTAAGACAAAGGGTGTGATGATTGTTCATCTTTATGGTCGTGTCGCATACAATGACAAACTGGGCGAGATTTGCAAGAAACATAACTTGAAGTTGATGGAAGACTGTGCTCAGAGTCAAGGTTGTGCCTGGAAAGGTGTGAAGACAGGTGCTTTGGGAGATGCTGGTGCGCACAGTTTCTATCCAGGCAAAAATCTCGGTGCCTTTGGTGATGCAGGAGCAGTAACTACTAGTGATAAGGAACTTGCTTCTGTGATTCGTGCTTTGGCAAATTATGGTAGTCAGAAGAAGTATGTATTTAAGTATGCTGGTATCAATAGCCGTATGAGCGAGTTGGATGCTGCTGTTCTTGATGTCAAGTTGAAGTATTTGGATGAGGATAATGCTCAGCGCCAGAAGTTGGCAGCTTATTATTATGAGCATATCAATAATCCGCTGATTACATTGCCTGTAAAGATTGATGATGAGAACAATGTATATCATCAGTTCCCTATCTTCTGCGAACGCCGTGATGAATTGCAGGAGTACTTGAAGGAACAGGGTGTTCAGACTTTGATTCATTATCCAATACCACCACATCATCAGGAGTGTTATGAAAAAGAGCCATGGAATGTTCCTCAACTCTCGTTGCCAATTTCAGAGAAAATTCACAATCAGGAGTTGTCCATTCCAATGAATCAGGTGATTTCAATGGAAGATGCCAAGATTGTAGTTGATGCCATTAATAGTTTTAAGTAATGTTACTAGATCAAGCATTATTAGATAAAGTTTCTGCGGAGGCAAAGGAATCACCTCGCCTTCGTATGAACTACAATTTGCATGAATCCTTGGATTCCAAGGTTCAGCGACTGTTCAATGCGATGGAGCCAGGAACTATTGTTCCTATCCAAAGACACCAAAATACAGCCGAAACCATGTTGTTGGTAAGAGGAAAAATGAATGTTTATTTTCACAATGAAGTGGGCGACATTACAGAAGCCTTTGTTTTGTCTCCGAAAGATGGTGTATATGGCCTTCATATTCCTAAAGGTCAGTGGCATTCAGTAGAGGTATTAGAGAGTGGAACAGTTATGTTTGAGGTAAAGGAGGGGCCTTACGCCCCTCTGAGTAATGAAAATATAATTAATATTGAAAGAAAATAGCAAATATGAAACCAAAAGCAAGAGTTATAGCAATGTATCTTCCTCAATATCATCCGATTCCAGAGAATGATGCAGTTTGGGGAAAGGGATTTACAGAATGGAATAATGTGGCAAAAGCTAGACCTTTATTTAAAGGTCATCATCAACCGAATATTCCTGCTGATTTAGGATTTTATGATCTTCGTTTACCAGAGACACGTGAGTTACAAGCTCAAATGGCTCGTGATGCAGGTATTGAAGGTTTTATGTATTGGCATTATTGGATGGGTGGAGGTAAAAGACTACTTGAACGTCCTTTTGATGAAGTCTTAGATAGTGGTAGTCCTGATTTTCCTTTTTGTTTAGGATGGGCAAATCATAGTTGGAAGACATCAACTTGGACAACGATGGGTAATTTTAGTAAAGATGGTATGATTTGTGAGCAAACTTATCCTGGAGATGATGATTATATTGCTCATTTTAATTATTGCTTAAAAGCTTTTAAGGACAAGCGATACATTAAAGTTGATGGTAAACCTTTCTTTTTGGTATATGATGCGTTAGGTATTCCTGATTGTCATCATTTCTTTGATTTGTGGAACAAATTAGCAAGGGATAATGGTTTCCCTGGTATTCACTTTGTGGGTTTAGCAATGGGATGGGATAAATATATTTCAGAACAATTTGCTCTTGGTTATGATGCAATATGTCATGCAAATCTTTGGCAAGCAGAGGCTAATACTACTAATAAGTGGATAAAGTTAATTCTGGGTAAAATACGTAAGAAATTTGATAAAGTACCTTTGGATATTTATGAATATTCTAAAGTTGTTGATAATCTGGTAACGGATTTAGACTATCAGGATAATATTTATCCGTGTTTATTACCAGGATGGGATCGTAGTCCACGTTCTGGGAGAAAAGCTGTCATTTATAAAAATTCAACACCTGAATATTGGAAGGAGCATTGTAAAAAAGCAATCTCAATGGTGCAAAATAAACCTGATGAGCATAAAATAGTTATTTTACGCTCATGGAATGAATGGGGAGAAGGCAATTATGTAGAACCTGACGAGCGTTGGGGGCATGCATATTTGGATGCTTTAAAAGAAGTTCTTTTGGGTGAATAAAATAAATCAATAATTCTGATTAATAACGTAAATTATGAAAATTTTATTATTTGGAGAATTTAGTGGTTTTTTTACATGTTTAAAAGATGGTTTAACTGCTCTTGGACATGAGGTTTTTTTAGCTTCTTCTGGAGATGGTTTTAAAAATTATCCATCTGATTTTAGATGGGATTCTCATTTTTCTACTAAGTTGGGGCCAGGTGCCCCAATTTATAATATCGCAAACATATTTGTCCACAAACACTTGTTTTCTGGATATGATGTGGTACTTTTAATTGGTCCTAGTAATATTTCTAAATATCCTATTCTTAATAGGATAGTTTATGATTTTTTGCTAAAAAATAATAAGAAAGTTTTCTTAAGTGGTTCTGGCGATACTAATATTATGTTTGAGTATTGGTATCATTCTGATACGAAATATAAAAGTTACTATGAAGGATATTTACTCGAAAATCCACATTCAGCATTAGCAAATAGTTCTTCAAGATTACTTTGGGAAGAAGAATTAATGGAACGTATAGATGGATATATTCCTATATGGTATGAATATGAAGTACCATATAAAAAATACAAAGCATGCAAAAAAATTGTTCGTATTCCTGTAAATTGTAACAAATTTGAGTACAAAACAAATCAATTACATAATGGCAAGGTGGTATTTTATCACGGAAAAACCAGAGCTTGTAAAGGTACTAGATTTATAGAACCAGCCTTTGATAAATTACGTAAGGACTATTCTGATAAAGCAGAGTTTATTTGTGCAGATAAGTTACCTTTTGATGAATATATGAAGGTTGTAGAGCGAACTAATGTTATAGTCGATGATGCAAATAGTTTTTCGATTGCAATGAATGGCCTATTTTCTTTACTTAAGGGTAAATTAATTATGGGTGGAGCAGAACCTATTGCGAATCAGGCATATGGATATGAGTATAATCCAGTTTATAATATATGCCCAAATGTGGATCAAATCTGTGATACCATGATTGATATTATAAAAAATAGGGAAAGTATTCCAGAAATAGGAAAAATTGGAAGAAGTTTTGTTGAGCAGTACCATAACCATATTGATATTGCAAAACAATATATTGAAATATTCGAAAATAGCTAAATCTTCTATGAAATATATAGATGCTTTTAAATGTATTTCTGCTGATTATCAGAGATATGAAGAATTGTATTCTGGGGGGGGGTAAATTAATAAAGTTGCTTAAAATATGGATTCATGAAAGAGGATTTGTTTATTCTTTTTGGCTTCGTTTAGTAAAAGTTAGGAGTCCTTTACGTCCGTTTATTTGGCTGATTTATTATTATCTTTCATCAAAATATGGAATGCAAATATCTTCACAAACCACTATCGGGCCAGGTTTATATATAGGACATGGTGTAGGGGTTATTATAAATTCCTCTTCTAAAATAGGAAGTAATGTGACATTAAGTCAATTTTTATCTATTGGTTCTAATAAAGGAAAAGCTGCAACAATTGAAGATAATGTTTATATTGCACCTTCTGTCTGTTTGGTTGAAGATATTATAATAGGACATGATTCCGTTATTGGTGCAGGCAGTGTAGTGACAAAGAATGTTCCGCCATATACTATGGTTGCCGGTGTTCCTGCTAGGATAATAAAGAAATTCAATTTGAGCACGAAAAAATGGGAGAAATATAGTATTTAGCATGTCTTATACATGTAATTATTGTTATGTGGGTAGGACTAAAAAAATCTTTTAAATGATGGATGCAAATAAAATTTTAACCATAGGTATAGATTATCGTGTGGTTCGTGGTGGTGTTGCTGCGGTTGAGAATGTATATAGTACTTTTTATCAGCCTTTTAATCATGTAACTACTACAGTTGCTAATGGACAGGTTAAGAAATTACTTGTATTGTGTAAGGCTATTCTGCAATTTCTGTATTGGATGTTATTCCATCCTGAAATAAAAATAGTGCATGTACAAGGTTCGGTTGGAGCAAGTTTTTGGAGAAAAGCAATCTTTATTTATATTGCTAAATTCTTTCATAAAAAGGTGGTATGGCACATGCATGCTGGTAGATTTGCTGTTTTTTACCAACAGCATAGATATGCAGTAAGGAAAGTCGTGGATAAAAGTGATGTTATTATAGCTTTGTCCGAGTATTGGAAGGAATATTTCAAGAATGAGTTTCCTACAAAAAGAATTGAAATTATAAAGAATGTTATATCTGCTCCTAGGGTTGATAAACAACAAACAGGTTATTTTACACTTTTGTTTCTAGGCTTATTAGGAAAGAATAAGGGTATTTATGATTTGTTGGAATGTATTAGTGACCATAAGGTAGAATTCCAAGGAAAATTAAAATTATATATTGGTGGTAATGGTGAAATAGCACATGTGAAACAACTTATTAAGGAATATGGTATTGCAGATATTGTAATATTTGAAGGTTGGGTTTCTGGTGATAAGAAGATAGAACTTCTAAATAAGTCCGATGCTTATATTTTACCATCTTATAAAGAAGGATTGCCTATATCCATTCTTGAAGCAATGAGTTATGAGATGCCAATTATTTCGACACCAGTAGGTGGTATTCCTGAGATTGTTTCTAATGGAGAAAATGGTTATTTGGTAGAACCTGGAAATAAGGAAGATATATATAAAGCTATTATATCTTTATTAAATAATACTGATTTGCGTAATCGAATGGGGAAAGTCTCTTTGTCTAGAGTTGGTGAGCATTTACCTAAATATGTTGAAAAACAATTAGAAACACTTTACGACTCTCTTGTAAAATAAAAAGAATAGAGACTGTTAGAAGTTATAAATCTTCTTTTATTGTAACCTGATATATTCCTTCAAATGAAATTTGGGCTGGCGTATCAGCCCGTTTTATCAAAAAGTATAATTAAAGAAAATAAATTCATAAATACATTTTTAGAATTATGAACATTAGTATTTTTGGCCTCGGCTACGTAGGTTGCGTAGGCGCGGCATGTTTGGCAAAGTTGGGCCACAAGGTGATCGGTGTTGATGTAAATGAAAACAAGGTACGCCTGATGAATGAGGGCAAGCCTACTATCATTGAGGAAGGCATCGCAGAACTTTGTGAAGAAGCTCATAAGAAGGGACTGATGTCTGCAACAACTGTGGCAGCTGAAGCTATTATGGAAACAGAAGTATCCTTTATCGTAGTCGGTACTCCTTCCAGTCCTGAAGGTCATTTGAACCTTAATTATATCTACACTGTAGCAGGACGTATCGGTCGTGCATTGAAAGAGAAATTTGCTGGTGATAAGAAGCCTGCAAACATGCATCTCGTTGCAATCCGTTCAACTGTTCTTCCAGGTACCAACAAGAAGGTAGGTGAGATTATTGAGCAGGAAAGTGGCTTGAAGCGTGGCGTAGATTTCAATGTTGTCAGCAACCCAGAGTTCCTTCGTGAAGGAACATCTGTTGAGGATTACTTCAATCCACCATTGACATTGATTGGTACTGATTCTGAGTATGCTGAAAAGGTATTCCGTGAGATGTATGAGCATATCAATGCAGAGTTTATCTGCACAGATATCAAGGTGGCTGAAATGATGAAATATGTAAATAATACCTATCATGCATTGAAGATTGTCTTTGGTAATGAGGTTGGTAACATCTGCAAGTCTGTAGGTGTTGATTCTCATAAAGTTATGGAAATCTTCTGCAAGGATAAGCAGTTGAATATTTCTCCTTACTATTTCAAGCCAGGTTTCGCTTATGGTGGCTCTTGCTTGCCTAAGGATATGAAGGCTTTGAAGACCTTGGCACATGACAATTATGTGGATGTTCCTGTTATTGAGAGTATCTTCCAAAGTAATGAAAATCAGAAGAAACGTGCAGTTCAACTTATCATGAATCAAGGTCAGCGTAAGGTTGGTATCTTGGGCTTGAGTTTCAAGGCTGGTACCGATGACTTGCGTTGTTCTCCTATCGTTGATGTTGTTGAAAGTTTGTTGGGTAAGGGCTTTGCAATCAAAATTTACGACCGTAACGTGAAGATTTCTGAGTTGACGGGTACCAACAAGGACTTTATCATGGCTAAGATTCCACACTTGCAGCATTTCGTTACTGCCGACTTGGATGATGTATGCAAGAACAGCGACGTGCTTGTGGTAACTAATAAGGAAAAGGACTTTGAGGATGTTTTGAAGAATTATCCTAACAAGATTGTCATTGACTTGGTTCGCCAGTGGAAAGAAGTGAACTATGATGGCAAGTATGAGGGTATCTCTTGGGGAGACATTAACCAGAATCATGAAGCTCAGAATGAAGAGCACAAGATGAACTTCAAACAGACTGAGTTCTAATTAGTAAAAATGAATTAGTAATTAATGATTAACAATCATTGATGAGTAAATTACAATGGTACTTCAATCGACTTCGGGCTATGAACTTGCCGGAAGTCGGTTGGAGACTTCAACAAAAATGTCTGCAAGGGCAGGAAAAGAAGCTTTTTGGTAAGCGTGATGTAGCCGTTACGGCTTACCTTTTCGATAGTCGGCTACAATCTCTGAGATTTGATTCCGATCATGTTGGTCTGAATTTCAAGAATATTGCTTTCCATCAGAATACAGACATACATATCCTTGGTGGGTATGATTATCATAAATATAAGGAAAGATGGAGTGCAGGATTCCAGACAGATAAAGAATGGGGGACGGATTTCAGTTATTCCTTAAGCTATAAACAGAAAGACGAAATAGGTGATGCAAGAACGAATTGGGAATTGAATAGACACTTCCAGTTTGCCTTGTTAGCTAAGGCTTATTATGCTACAGGAGAGGAAAAATATGCAAAAGAGCTAGAAGGGTTGTTCTTGGATTGGAACAAAAAAAATCCTTTTCTCCATGGTATTTCTTGGACTAGTGTGATGGAGGTTGCCATACGTTGTATCCAATGGACTGTAGCTTTGGCTTTTCTTCGCAAGAAAGGATATACGGCTAATGGTGCCTTGCTCATGGATATGGAGAATGGCATCAAGAATATGGCTTCTTATATCGCACAGCATTATTCCAGATACTCTTCGGCCAATAATCATTTGCTGGTTGAAGCTACAGCCATCGCTTATGCCGGTTTTGCTTTTGGCAATGAGGCGTGGACACAGCTTGCCATCCGCATCCTCGATGAAGAATTGATGAAGCAGAATTTTAAGGATGGTGTGAATATGGAGATGGCTTTGCATTATCAAACCTTCGGGATGGAGGCATACGCTTTGGTGATGCACCTGATGAAATGTTATGGTATGAAGATCCCTGAGTCTTGGAAGAGGTTGATGGAAAAACAATGTGAGTTTGTAGCTTGTTCTATGGTGAATGAGACTAAGGCTTGCGAATTTGGTGATAACGATGAGGGTAAGATTATAGATTTGGAAGGTGGAGAAATCTGCCATTACCGTTATCTTCTTCAACTTTGCTCCTTGGTGTTGGGGAGAAGATTTGAAAGCTTTGAGCATTTGTCCGAGACAATATCTTGGCTCTATTCTGAGACAGAAATCGAAACCTTAAAGCAATTGCCTTTATGGAAGCCTTCACAAAGTAGGACTTTTGAGGAAGGTGGTTATACTTTCCTGAGAAGTAAGAATGGTAAAGTGGTAATTGGTATTGATCATGCACCTTTAGGTTTTGGTAGTATTGCTGCCCATGGACATGCTGATGCATTGAGTTTTCAACTCTATGTAGATGGCAATTGCATCTTAGGAGATCCTGGAACATATATCTATCATTGCAATATACAGAAAAGAGATGAGTATCGTCGTTCATGTAATCATAATACAGTTTGGTCTATGAACCTGGAACAAAGTCAGATGATGGGGGCTTTCCTTTGGGGAAAGAAGGCTGATACTAACCTTTTGAAGTCTGATTTGACGGAAAATCAGGATTTCCTTCTTGCCGAATGCGTTTGGCAGAATGGTAATAAGCATAGTCGCTCTTTCTGCTTTAATAAGGCAGACAAATTGGTTATTGAGGATGATATGGCGACAACAAGTGATAGTTATGCTACTTTGGTGTTGCATCCTGCTTGTCAAGTGAAAGTTGAAAATGGAAAAGCAGTCATCCAACGAGGAGCCATTACGGTTTGTATAGAGACAAATATAGAGCCAACAATAGAGAAATGTTGGTATTCTGAAGAATATGGAAAGGAGAAGGAAACGCACAAATTGTGCTATCCTTTAAATGATAATAAATTAAAAACTACAATATGGATAGAAAAGTATTGATTATCGTAGAGAACTTGCCTGTACCATTTGACACTCGTGTCTGGCAGGAGGCAACAACATTAGCAGCTAACGGTTATACTGTTTCTGTAATTAGTCCTACAGGTAAGGGCTATGACAAGGAGTATGAATTCTTGCTGGGTGTACATGTTTATCGCCATAAATTGCCAAAGGATGGGAATGGTGCTTTAGGATATGCTCGTGAGTATGGCGCAGCTTTGTGGCATGAGTATCGTTTGGCAAAGAAATGTTATAAGGAAGTAGGTTTCGACTGTATTCACGGTTGTAATCCACCTGACGATATTTGGATGGTAGCAAAACTCTTTAAGAATAAGGGTGTTGATTATATCTTTGACCATCATGATATCTGTCCTGAGTTGTATGAGGCTAAGTTTGGTAAGACTTCGGGAATGTTCTATAAGAGCCAGTTGTGGTTGGAACGCCAGACCTATAAGCACTGTAAGTTTGCATTTGTAACTAATGAGAGTTATAAGAAGATTGCCATAGAGCGTGGTGGAATGAAACCTGAGGATGTCTTTGTGTTGAGAAGTGGTCCAAAGTTGGAGCGTCTGAAAATTCAGGAACCAAAGAATGAAATCAAGCGTGGCAAGAAGTTCATGGTTGGTTATCTAGGTGTAATTGGTCAGCAGGAAGGTATCGAATATCTTTTAAAGGCTGCTAAATATATCAAGGAATTACCTGGAAGAAATGATGTGTTCTGGGGTATCGTTGGTGGTGGTCCTGATGTAGAGCACATGAAGAAACTGAGTCACGACATGGGCTTGGACGACATCGTAGAATTTACCGGTCGTGTACCTGATCAGACATTGCTTGACTACTTGAATACTGCTGATGTTTGTGTCAACTCTGATGAATATAATGCCATGAATGACAAGAGTACCATGAATAAGGTGTTGGAGTATATGGCATTGGGCAAGCCTTTGGTTCAGTTTGATTTGACAGAGGGTAGATATTCTGCACAGGAGGCATCACTTTATGCTAAGAGAAATGATGCAGAAGATATGGCAAAGAAGATTCTTGAATTGCTTGATAATCCTGAGAAGCGTAAGCAAATGGGTGAATATGGTAGAAATCGTGTCATCAACGAATTGAGCTGGGAACATACCAGCAAGGCTTTGCTTGCAGGATATGATAGATACTTTAAGATGAGGGGGAAGTAAGAGAATGGCTTTAGTAAGAAACCGAGATATCTCTATTGATATCATGAAGTGCCTTGCAGTAATCCTTGTGATGAATAGTCACATGGATTTACTGTATGGCAAATATACTGCCCTCGCAACAGGGGGGCGATTGGTGACGTTTTGTTTTTCTTTGCTTCTGGTTATACGATTTTGTTAGGAAGAGGAGGTAATTTCTTTAATTGGTACAAACGAAGAATTAATCGAATTTATCCTACGGTATTTGCCATGGCAATTATATCAGCCTTCTTTTTGGGAAGCAAAGCAAATATGCAAGATGTAATATTTCATGGTGGAGGATTGTTTGTCACTTGCATCATGATATATTATGTTGTTTTCTGGTTTGCCAAGCGTTTCTTTATCAATTATCTTCCGTATTTTTTTGCTTTTTGTTCAGTGGTAGTATTGATATGGTATATATTTTTCTTTGATGACAAAGAGCGGGTTTGGATGTATAAAGGAACCTACTTCAAATGGTGTCATTATTTTCTATTCATGCTTCTTGGGGCTATTATAGGTTTAAGAAAAAAGAATGAACCAGATAAGTTTACGACACCTAAATTGGGTAAGACCCTGGTAGGGCTGTGTTCTTGTATTGTACTTTGGTATGGTATACAGTATGTTGGTACAAAGAATGTTTTTGTTGCATATTGTCAAGTCGTCACATTGCTTCCTTTGCTTGGAATTACCTATTTCTTTTATCGGTTGTGCAATACTCAACAGATACAGAAAATTTATAATAGCAGATGGTTGCATCGTCCGATGTATTGGATTTCAGCAATATGTCTGGAAGTTTATATCTGCCAAGACTTCTTTCATACAGATAGATTCAATGATTTGTTCCCATTGAATGTCGTAGGATGCTTCTTTGTAATTTGGGCTGTTGCTTATGGTTTGAAAGTACTGAGTAACTGGTTTGCTCAGACATTTAAGGATATGGATTATGACTGGAAGACAATAGTTACTTTGTAAATTAAAAAAATATTTCATAGAATGATACGGACACGTAAAGAAATGTGGACTTATATTCATAAGGATATGGAACGTAATCTCATTTCTGGGGGGGCAAAGTCTTGGATAAAGATTCTTTTGAATCCACGGCTTTGTTTCACTCTTAATCTGAGAAATTATGAGTATTGGTCTAATCGAAAGTTTAGAGACCCTATAACTATTTTGATGACAATATGGCATTATTTCATTCACAAGCATTTGTCGTATAAACTTGGTTTTACATTGTACAAGAATCAATTTGGACCTGGTTTATATATCATGCATTATGGAACAATAGTTGTAAATCCAGCATGTCGCATTGGAGCAAATTGCAATATTAATGCTGATGTAAACATAGGTATGGGAGGAAGTATCATTGGAAATGACTGTTATATTTCTCCAGGGGTGAAGATTGTTAAACCAGTTCATATTGGCAATCATGTAGTTATTGGTGCAAATGCTGTTGTAACAAAGGATATCCCTGACGATTGTATGGTAGTAGGAATACCTGCTAAAATCATCAAACGTTTTGATAATGAAAGTCAAAAATGGGTGGTGGTATAATATAATAGGATTGAAATAATGATATTGGGCGAACGGCTCCCGCTCCCCTTTTAAATTAAGCTACTTTTCGGGGATGGAGCTTAGTAGCCCTTTTTTAAAAAAACTGATATGTACAAAAAGATGATACAACATCAGATATTCTTCGATTTCCTTCGTTTCAGCATTGGTTCGGAATCTGAGATACCTGATTCCTTGATTGAGGCGGATTGGAAGGAGCTATATCGTATTGCCCAGAAGCAATGTTTGGTGGGTTTTCTCTTTGATGGTATTCAGAGATTGCCTTCTTCTAATGTGGGTATCAGCAGGGACATGCTTCTGCAATGGATGGCGCAATGCCAGATGTTGGAGAAGGCGAATGTGCGACTGGACGATGCTGCCATCCTGGTTTCTGAGTGGTTCCGGAAGAATGGATTCAGAACCTGCATCCTAAAAGGACAGGGGAATGCATTGATGTATCCAAATCCTTATTCCCGGACTCCTGGCGATATTGATATCTGGGTGGAAGGGGGAGATAAACGAGTTATCTCCTTTGTCCGCTCTATCTCGCCTCATGAAAAGGCGTGCTATCACCACATCGAGTTCCCATCGTATAAGGGTGTGGAGGTTGAAGTGCATTATCGGCCTAGCTTCCTGCTCTGCTTCTGGCATAACAGAAAGCTTCAGAAATATTATGAGAGGGTGAAGGAGGAGCAGTTCTCGCATCGGGTGATGTTGGGAAAGCAAGGAGAGATTGCGATTCCGACGGTGGAATTCAATCTCATCTTCCAGTTGACTCATATCTTCTCGCATCTGATGAATGAGGGGATTGGTTTAAGGCAGCTTCTGGATTACTACTATGTATTGATTAGTGATGATTTATCATTGATTAGGGATAGAGTTCAGAAGGAATTGAAGGAGTTGGGATTGTGGAAGTTTGCCGGGGGGATCATGTATATCATGCAGGAGGTGTTCGGCATGCCTGCCTCTCGGCTTATCGTTCCTCCGAATGAGAAGTATGGTAAGTTTGTGCTGAATGAGGTGCTGGAAGCCGGGAATTTCGGAAGGCATGATGCCCGGAATCGGTTTGGGAGATCAAAGTTCGGGCATAATCTTCAAAGGGTGTATAGGGATATTAGGCTCGTGAGGTATTTCCCTGCCGAGGCTATGAGTGAGCCATTCTTTAGGGTATGGCACTTCTTTTGGAGGATGAATAATAAGAAATAACTACTTTTATCACCTTGAGGCTGATAGTGGTATCTCTATCTTGGATGATTCTCTAGGTATCGATTGGCGCATTCCTACGGAACACGCTAATCTTTCGGAGAAGGATACAAAACATGAGGTGTTGAAGGACTTTGAAAGTCCTTTCGAATACACCAAAAGACCCACACGGATCTGACAGATCTCACGGATGGAACGGACGTTCGAAGTCCGCTGGTTCTGCTGCCGCCATCTTTACCTTCCGAAGATGGTGGAGGGATGGAAGAGTACCATTCCTGTTTGGCACACTTTCTGAGCTTGAAAAATCGGCTCAGGAAAGAATATATTTGAAGCTAGTTGAAGAAATAGAACGTATAACTAGTTCATCCTTAATTCCGCAACACTATAATTTAACTTTATTTATAAGTTCCTGAGCAACAA
>ENA-OXQY01000139-OXQY01000139.1-human-gut-metagenome-genome-assembly--contig:-NODE-139-length-23836-cov-44.890627_pt1 | contig 23836 bp, 15 predicted proteins | sample MGYA00249588_ERZ652575 | MGnify/ENA primary metagenome ERZ652575 (study PRJEB26925, sample SAMN05826562) | human gut metagenome | biome: ENVO:2100002; feature: ENVO:00000062; material: ENVO:00002003...
TTTGCCTTTGAATATTGTTTTTTTCTTAACTTTGCATGCACAATTCATTATAGAAATCATGACTATAGAAGAAGCTATCAAACAAAGACATAGTGTACGAAAGTACATACACAAACCTCTTTCAACTGAGGTAGTTAGAGCACTTGAAGAAAAAATTTTGGAGTGCAACAAAGAGGGTGGCCTTCACATACAACTGGTTACCCAAGAAACCAAGGCATTCTCCGGCATTATGTCATATGGAAAATTCCATGGCGTGGAGAACTATCTCGTAATGGCAGGGCAAAAAGACGACGATCTTGATGAGCGTATTGGCTATTATGGCGAACAGCTTGTGCTGCTTGCACAAGCCCTAGGACTCAACACCTGCTGGGCAGGATTAAGCTATCGCAAGGTGAATGAAGCCTACAAGATTGAAAAAGGGGAGAAGTTGACATGCATGATTGCCTTGGGATACGGAGAGTCACAAGGGGTTAGTCACAAAATCAAGACCATGGAACAGGTGAGCAATGCAACCAGCAATTCTCCTTCATGGTTCCGAAAGGGCGTGGAAGCAGCCCTTCTTGCTCCCACTGCCATCAATCAGCAGAAGTTCTCATTCTTCCTGCAAGACCAGGAAGGTACAAAAGCTGGTTGTAAACCCAAAGTTCTTGCCAAGAGAGGCTTCTCAATGGTAGGATATACCAAGATGGACCTCGGTATTGCCAAGCTTCACTTTGAAATAGGAGCAGGAAAGGAAAACTTTAAGTGGATAGTAAAGAAAGGATGAGAGACTTCACGGAAATATGGCAACTTCAAGATACCATCATTACAGCAGTCAACGCATGCGGTTATGGTGTCTGGGATTTGCATGCTACCAATTGGGGATTTCATCTGGAGTTAACAGAGCATTTGGATGATGCAGAAATCTGCAATATCTGCAGTCAACTTCCGCTTTCTGGAGATTATGAAGGAGAAGGCATAAATGGTTCTGTTCTAAGTTTGTACAACTACTGATTATTGATGTTCAAAAAATAAAAGATAGATTAATCACTTGCGGTTCTTTTGGAAAGTGTTTGAGATTTCCTGTTACTAAGAAGGAGTCTTTCGAATCCCTCCGTCTCCCTTTAGATAAGATTAGCTGCACTCGGCAATTTGAAAGCAAACTTTCATTGCGCTCATTTGCAAAATATTTAGCCAAAGGGAGCTCCACCTCTAACCAAGCCTTCTCAATAGTCTTTACGACCCCTTCGGTTCCCCTTATAGGGGACAGAAATCTCAGAAAGAAGGATGTAACCGCCCTACTCGGTGCTCGGAACCGCTACGCTATAAGGTTGACGGGGCATCAAAGCTCTCGCCATATTTTGCGGGATGGGACCGCCGGGAGAGGGAAGTTTATAGTTAATAGTTTGCACGTTTATGCGACCTGTTTACGCACACACATCATAAAGCACATGATTATAAGTGTAATTTGCACAAATATACGTAAGGATAATAAGTTCAAGTGGCTAAGCTAAAAAAGAAATGAGGTTTAAGGAGACTGTTTAATGAAAATTGCCATCAGGTTCAGTAAATCAGCTGAACCTGATGGCAATACCCATTGACCGTTCAATAACCATGTTATTAAATATGTGTTGGCAAGCCGCCATGTTATAATGACTTTGCCAATTTCTGTATTTCTACCGGCTTGTTAGTTGTAATGAAATCGACATTCATTTCAATGAGTTTCCTTGTGATTTCATCATCATCAGGAGTCCATCCATTTACCTTCAAGCCTAATTCGTGAGCCTCTCTGATCCATTCAGGATGCTTGAAAAGTATCTTATAGTTGTAGTCAATGCCCTGATAGCCAAGTTTCTTTACCTCTGCAGGAGTGAAATTGCCGTTCACATAATAGACTATAGCGTTGGCATCCAATTGACGTACCAATGCACAGGCTGCTGAACTGAAAGAGATATATTCTACCTGCTTTGCCAACCCCATACGGTTAACCATCTCAACCGTTTTGCGGGTGAGCCTGTCTTCATCCTGCTGCAAAGGCTGTCTTTTGATTTCAAGAATCAGCTGTATAGCCGGATGCTTCTTCAGTTCGTTCAGATACTGCTCAAGAGTAGATACCTCTTCACCATTTTTAAGAAGTTGGGTCTTCAGGTCAGCATACTTAGAATCGGCAATGACCAGATGATTGATTTTAGGATCATGATTCACGATGATGACACTATCTGCCGTGATATGTACATCACATTCGGAGCCATACACCTTGGCATCTGCAGCCTTGCGCAAAGACGCAATTGAGTTTTGGGCAGACCCTTCTGTATCCCAATATCCGCGATGAGCCACAATACGGGTCTGTACTTTCGGATTCGTAATCATAACTGTCTGTTCAAATTTCTCACCAAAACGGTTGGTGAATACAACCGTAATGCTCTTGGCACCAGAAGAAGGCAAGGCTCTGAACAGATGGCCGGTAACAGTAAGACCCGGTTGATGCTTTTTGCTCACGGCATAAACTTCATCAACATCAGTAAATTTCTCCATCATGCCCATCGGTTTGCCATCCTGCAGCCATTCCACCTTGCAGGCAGGATCCCAATCCCAGACATTTGCCACTACATATTGCGGCTGGCTCAACATTTCTCCTTTACCATAAACACGCATCTGATAATCCATGCCATGACCAGTAGACTTATAGTGCCATTTCAGTTGGGTTCCGTCCACATCCATCACCAGATAACCATTAGGTGCACCACAACGGTTAACCTGACTCTTCCACCAGGCACCACAGGCTGCACCGATATTGTGCTCCATCAGCTGGGCATCCACCGCATTGTTCTGGAAATAGTGAGTATGACCAGTCAATACATGCACCTGATAATCCTTCAAGACATCAGCCAGCTCACCGGCATTGCGTACATTTCCCTCGTTCTCTATGCTGTTCCATACGGCAGCATGCATATTGAGGATAACCAGAGAACCCTTGGTAATAAAACTCAGATCGCGTTTCAGCCAATCCAGATCAGCATCTGTGATAGCCTCGATATACTTCTTGTGGCCCACGTAATTGATATTCTTCAAAGTAACAACGTGAACCTTACCGATGTTATAAGAATAATTGGTTGGTCCGAAGAAACGGTGGTAATATTGCTCTCCATATACAGGAGTGCCAAGAGCCATGTTATGCAAATCCTGATAACGCTTGTCGAAATCATGATTGCCGATACACTGGAAAGTGGTCATCCTGATGCCATCAAACGAAGCGGCATATTCACCATAAAGGTTCATGCTGTCGAAGACCAGGTCGCCCAAGGTATTTGCCACCACCTCACGCTGACGGCTCAAGGTATCCACATAAGCCTTCAATTCGCGGATAGATTCCTGCTTCCAGCGGTTCATATCATGCTCATTCTTGACCTGAGGGTCGGAGATTGCAATATAATAGAACTTGTCAGATGGCTTTTTCCTTTTCTCCAAGACGAAATCATGCCGGCTATCTTCTTTTACAAGCTGGTCAACACGAACATAAAAGCCCTTTGCAAGACTCTTCTGGCAAGGAAGAACATAAGCCGAAGGAGTAGAAATGCTGACGAACTTGCAGACATTGGTATCAGTAGGCAAAGACCATTCTCCCTGAGAATTGGTCTGTACAAAACTCCTGCCGTTATTTACTACAACACCGGCTATACCCTTACCCTTACAGTCTTTTACCTTGCCGGAGAAAACAAAAGAAGAAGTCTGTTGGGCAACACTGCCCAATGGCATTGCCCCAACAAACACTAACAATATAATTTTATTCAGTATCTTATTCATCACATCCCAACTTAAACGTTTATCAATTTTATCTGGTCAAAGAAAGCCAAAGCCTCTTCAGCAGTCCTGGTATCACCGGCAGCCTGTTCCAATGCAGCCGTATCATTCTCCAGACAGATAATGTTGGCACAATCCAGAACATGAGTCATGATACGTGTTGCCTCCTCTCGGGTCATCTGATGCGACTTAAAGCTCTTCTTTACATATTTGTTCACACGCTCAACCGCCTTGAATACGGCAGGTTTTCTAAACTCAGTGCCCGAAGCACTCAATCCCACCTCTACATCATAGGTATGAGTATAGTTACAGAGGAATGTATTCCATTTTCTGGTGATTTCGCCACCCAGAAAATGTTCCTCTTCAAAAGCAGGCTTGACATCAGGAATCTCTCCACCATATACTTCGAGCGTAAACTCTTTCTTTTCCTGTGCATCCATCTGGGCAGCAACAGCCATCAGCAGTGCTGCCATCAAAAACAATCTTACTTTCATCTTTTTTAATCCTTTCATTACCTTAAATTCAACATATTATAATTCTGGCCTCTTCTGCCAAATCAGTTTCGTATCGAAATCATCACCTCCCATAGACTGAACAGCCTCGAGATAGTGTTCACGGTTCATACGCTGCAGGATGGCAGGATACTTGAAGCGGTATGGCATGTGTAATGAGGCATCCACACCCGGACCCTTCGGAACATCAGGATAACCCGTACGGTTATACTCGAACCATTGCTGGAAATCAATGAAGAAGAGCGCATAAAACTTCTGTTCCATGATACGGCGCAAAGTTCCGTCATACGCAGCCTTCTCATTCTCAAAATATGCCTCAGGAACCTCTACACCCCATTGCGTAATCGCAGCAGTAACAGCCTTTTCATAGAGTTGCTTGGCATCATCGGAGATAAGACCACGCTGTGCCAGCTCTGCCTTGATAAAGAGCACCTCGGCATAGGTGAGACACTGGATATCCTGTGGTGCAGTGGCAAGATTAGCCGCATTAGGAGAAGAGGCGGTGAATGTAGGCTCCACATCATAACCACTAGGCAAGCCTATATAGGATTTCTCGTTTTTGCCAGTTTCAGGATTCTTGTTGGTTGCCTGTTTTGCAAAGACAGCCAGACGAGGATCCTTCCATGCCTGAAGGCGATTGATGAAGAACTCGGAAAGAGATTTATAGGAAGAGAGGTCAGAAGGACGGGTCATTGGAGCTTCATCAGGAGCAATACCGGAGATATGTACCTTGGCATTGTCATCATTCGATTCAAAAACCGGATAAGTAGCAGGATCTGCCATCATCTTCTTCAACTCAGCCTTTGCCAGATTACCCAATTCCTCAGAGTCGATGACACGCAGCAAAGCGCGTAAACGCAAAGAGTTGGTAAACTTCTTCCACTTCAGGATGCCCTCCAAATCAGAACTGCTGGTGCAATACATCTTGTCACCATTGGTGTTGAACTGTAATCCCTTCTGGAGATTATACCTGCTGTTTGCCACATCCAGGCTATCGATGATAAACCTGTAGACATCTGCCTGAGACTCAAACTTAGGATAATAGAGCTGTTCCTCACCACGGCAAGATTCCTGTACCGGTACATCCCCAAAGGCATCAGTCGTATTCTCGAATATCCAGCATCTGAGGGTCAACGCAATCGCCTGATAGTTCGGATCACCCACCTTTACGGCTTCGTCATAGATGGCCTTGGCATTGGTATTCCACTTGTAATAATTGGTCCAGACGCCATCACCGGCGGTATCACTGATATTGAACCAACCTACACCGCTAGTAGAGTTAGTGGTAACCAGACACTGCATCAGTTGGAAAGTCCAACTGTTATACCGGGACCAGGTATAGGTGCCCATGCCATAAATGAGAGGATCCATAAAACTACCGGCATTGGCAGAGTTCATGCGGGTAGGATCTACATTGGTATCGTCCATTGATTCACATGCCGTAGTCATCAGCATAGCAGGCACGGCCATCAGCATCATTATATTTCTGAAAATCTTTTTCATCGATTCTTTCTTTATTTTGTTCATTACATCATATTCTCAATTAGAAATCTACCTTGAGATTTACACCCCAAGAACGGCTTGTAGGAAGCGTACCGACCTCAACACCAGGCACAAAAGTATTACCATCAAGAGATGTTGTCTCTGGATCAAACATCGGATAACTGGTGATGCAAAGCAGATTGCGGCCATACACACCCACCGAAGCATTGGAGATGAAAGTATTCTTCAGCCATTTTTTAGGCAACTGATAGTCGAGACGGACCTCACGGAGCTTGAGATAAGTAGTGCTGAAAGTATTGGTTTCTACATTTCCGATGCGGTAATACTCCTTATAGTAGGACTCCAAGGTGACAAGTTTCCTGTTCGGACTGTAAGTTCCATCCCCGTTATCAACTACACCCGGTGCTATGCAGTATACTCCAGCAACAGGGGTAATTTTCTGCTGTTCAAAGAGTTTCAGCACATCAGGATCTGTAATATCCAGATAGAGACTGGTTCCAGGTTTCCTGCCATTCAGGGTTTCAGACAGGTGTCCCTGTTCGCACATCTTGTGATGAGACTGCGAATAGGTCTTGCCGCCAACCTTACCATCCCATTGCATGGAGAAGGACAAGTTCTTGAATCGCAGAGAGGTATTGAAAGCTCCCTCCCAGTCGGGTAAGGCACATGCCACATATTCAATCTCTGAAGGACGGGCAGGCAAACCGGCAGCGGTAATAATCACCTCACCCTGAGCATTACGCTTGAGCTTATAGCCCCAGATATCGCCGGTGGTTCCACCTTTGGTACCGATGATGCTTACATTGCCACTGACATAAGAACCGAGAATCTGTCGCTCATCGGCAAATTCGGAAAGCGATTCTATCTTGTTTTTATTGGTTGACCAGGTAGCGGTCATATCCCACTGCCAGTCTTTCGTCTTGACAGGAGTACCACGGAGTACAATCTCCACACCTCTGTTGCTCACACATCCCGAGTTGATGGTACCCTTGGTATAACCCGTAGTAGGATCAAAAGGAGCATTGAGAATCTGATTCTTGGTGCGGTTATAATAATAGGTAACGTCTAATCCCAAACGGCTGCCAAAAGCCTTGAAATCCAATCCACCTTCCCAGTTGGTTGACATCTCCGGCTTGAAATCAGCATTGTAGAGCGTGCCCGGCTTAACCAGAGAACCCGAGAAATCACTTGTTGTATAATAAGGTGAAGTCTTGTAAGGCTGTGTATCATTACCAACCTGTGCCCAGGAAGCACGTACCTTCAACAGATTCACCCACTTCGGCATCTTCATCATGCTGTTCAGCACAGCACTCAAGCCCACAGAAGGATAGAAGAAAGAACGGTTCTTGCGAGGCAAGGTGGATGACCAGTCGTTGCGTCCTGTTATGTCAAGGAACAACATCTCCTGATAAGCAAGGTTGGCCATGAAATAGAGAGAGTTGACACGTTTTTTGCGGATGGTTGTTGTTACCAATGGACTGGAAACTCCATTAGCCAGACTATATACGGCAGGCGTGTTCAAGCCGGTAACAGAAGCCGATAGCAAATCATAATATGACTGCATCATGTTTCCACCGACAGAGGCATTGACATTGAGACCATTCTCAAAACTGTTGTGGTAAGACAACAGCAAATCAGAGTTTACCTCGTAGTCAAAGATGTTCTGCTTCTTGAAGAAACCTGTAGGGAAAGACTTGTCATCCCAAGGTCTGTGCTGCTCCTGCTGCTGAGCAGTAGCCTGGAGGCCGGAGCGTAACTGCAAATCCAGAAAACGGTTGATGGTAAAATTAGCAGAAATATTACCATTGAAACTGTGTTTCTTTGCAGGGTTGGTTGCCTCATAAAGCAAAACGTATGGATTTGGTAGATAACTGGAGAATGGTCGTATCTGCTTGATATTCTCCTTACCCTTATACCACATTGGCTTAAACCAGTCGAGGTTGAAGTTAGGATTCATGAATATCAGGAAATAGCTCAAAGAGTTGGAATTGTAAGTAAGCTGTGGAGTATTCTCCACATCTCTGTAAGTATAACTCATACGGGCATTGATCTTCACACGCTTGGAAATCTGCTGTGAACCGGCGAAAGCTGCAGTGAGGCGCTGGTATCCCGAATTAGGCAATATCCACTCACTCTTGCTGTGAGTAAGAGAGATTCGCATATTGCCTGTACTGCTGTTACCCGTAAGAGCCAGAGAGTTTGTCATCGTATGACCAGTCTGGAACAATCCTGAGTGGTTGTCTTTGTAGGCTCTCCAAGGAGTAGCCACATCAGCACGGCCTTCTTTTTCAGGATCATACTGATAGAACATCTGTCCGTCGAACTTTGCGCCGAAAGCCGAACTGGTGCCACTGGTGCTAGCCAAACCATCATCACTGGCACCATAGGAATAATAAGGCAAACCTTCCCACTGAGTGCCTTTAGAACCGATGTTCTTGGCCACACCCTGTCCGAATTCATACTGGTAATCAGGAAAGTGGGCTGCCTGCTCCCAGGAATTATTAAAGTTATAGCTGATACCTAATCCCTTCTTGGCTTTTTTTCCTGACTTGGTAGTAACCATGATTACACCATTGGCAGCTCTGGATCCATAAAGGGCAGAAGCGGATGCACCTTTCAAAACCTGAATACTCTCAATGTCATCTGGATTTAAATCAGAAAAACCATTACCGAAGTCAATAGAACCTTCAGAGTTGCCTCCAGCACCATAAGAACCACCGGGATTGTTCATAGGACTGGAAAGTGGCACACCATCAACTACGATAAGGGCTCCGTTTCCATCCATATTCATAGATACGTTACCACGGAGATTAATCTGGGTTGATGAAAGGGGACCACCTGCTGAAATGACATTCAATCCGGCTACCTGACCCTGCAAAGCCTGCGACCAGTTGGTTGGCATGGTTGCAGTAATATCAGAACCAGATACGGTTTGCGTAGCATAGCCGAGACTCTTTTCCTCTCTCTTGATACCCAAGGCTGTAACAACTACGTTATTCAGTTCTATCGGATCGTCACTAAACTTCGACTTCTGTATTTTTTTCCCTTTTACAGAACTTTTCTTTTCAGCAGTCTTGCTACCATCCTGTGCCGACTGGGCATACATGCTTCCAGCCACACAACATAATGTCATCGCAAAGAAGCATTTCTTCATACGTTGCTTTCTCATTTTCTACCTTATTATTATATAGAATTTATAATTAGTAATCTCGGGTGCAAAGGTAGAACAGAAAGATTACGTCTCGGATACAGCGGCTATACAATTCATTTACTTTCTTGTTTCTAAAGAGTGACAGTCTGCTGCCAATGCTTGTCAGCAGGCTTCTTTGTTAATGAAAAAACATCATCATTCATTCCATCGTAAATTTACACATAAAAAAAGGGCTAGCCCCATCATCAGGACTAGCCCCCAGTTTTAATTATTTTCTCGATGCAATGAATGTATCTTGAAAGCTGCATAGCACTTCAAGAAAGATTACTTAACCTCAATGTGCTTAACATCGTCTTTCTTCTCCTCCTTGGCTATCTTAGGAATCTCAATCTTCAAGACACCGTCACTGACCTCAGCGGAAATCTTCTCCTGATCAGCATCCTCTGGCAAAGCATAACTCTGAGAGTAGCTGCTGTAAGAGAACTCACGACGCAAGTAATGCTCTTCCTTCTTCTCATCCTTCTTCTCATCCTTGTTCTCGATGGATACATTCAGATAGCCATCCTTATCGATGTTCATCTTGACCATATCTTTCTTCAAACCAGGAGCTGCAACCTCCATCGTATAAGCTGTAGCACTTTCCTTGACGTTGACTGCAGGAGCTGTTGCGTTCATGTGTGGCATCAAGCCTGTATCAAAGAAGTTGTCATTAAACCAACTGTTCAACCAATTTGAAACACTGTTATTTCTACGAGCTAACAACATCATGTAAAACCTCCTAATTCTATTTTTCTCGTCCTCTCTTCGCCTTCCGGCTCAGTCGGGATTTCTCATTGTTTTTAATTTATCCTTTTTAATAACGATTGCTTCGGCTTACGAGGTTCAAGGATTTCTAGAAACCCTCAACTGTCATTACTTAGGGTTCTTGTCGTTCCCCTTGCCCTTTCGGCTTCGGCTTTCACTCTATGTAGGAGCAAGTTACGTGCCAACCCGGTTTGTAGATTTGGAGTAAACAGTTTTTGCCAATTTTGACTAAAGATTCTGCAAAATTGACAACAATGGATAATTAATTTAAACTTTGCTGCTAAAACTTCATGCTTTTTAAACCTGTTTTTCAATCCATGCCATCAGTACTGCTACAGCATACTGCTGTTCTTCTCCTGTCAGCTGTCTTCCGGCAGGTATATGATGCCATTTGAAGAAACAACCACGGCAACAGCAGCCTGTAGCATGCTGGGCAATGAATACAGGATGCCCTCTCATTGGCGTCTGCTTGCCGTCATTGGGAATCACGGCAGGAGCAAGGCGTTTGGCAACGAAATCCTCCGCATGCTTACGGATGGTAGCCAAACCCTTTTCTGCAATATATTCCTTATCCTTCTTCGAGAGATGGAAACGGCTGCGAAAAGCTGATTGGGAAAGTCTTTCAAACAAATCAGTCAAGTCATACTCTTTGTCTGGAGAAGTATCGCTTTCCATGTCTTCTGAAGAGATAGAGTCTTTCTGATGATCCTCTTTCTCCTCAGGAAACAAATTGAGTTCTACATATTTTGCTTGGTTTACTTTTGATTCTTTTTTCATTTCTATTAGCCTCCTATATCTAGGAATCTCCTATTCATATTAATGGATATCAGACTCTTACGCTGCAATTTCATTACTTCTTGAATTTTCATACCAAGTAGTGTATTATATTGTATTCAAGTTTCGCATGTAAGCTCCACACGCCCTGAACCAACGGTCACCGGCGCGTAGCGGAAAGGTAAAGGGCAGAAGCCCCTAGCCCAGGGCATCGCCCTGGGTAATTACGGACGCAAACCTGTCGCCCTGTAAGGGCAAAAGCTTTAAAACTCCAGGCAAAACATAAGGCTTTTGCCCTTACAGGGCGCCTTGCTGATTGCCATCATACCCAGGGCGATGCCCTGGGCTAGGAGCTTTTGGGCCTTCAGCCCGTACTTAAGCCACATGCGAAAGTTCAATATTGTACTTTTCCTGCAAAGTTAACAAAAAAATCTAGATTACGCTAGAAAAGGTATAATATATTGTTCTTTTTATAAAAAATTATAAGTTCCTGAGATTTTTCTTGGTTTTTTGCCTTTGAATATTGTTTTTTTCTTAACTTTGCATGCACAATTCATTATAGAATAGCAGTTTATAGTTTACAGTTAATAGTTTATAGTTTACGGTTGATTTTGTGGTAATTCGTTGATAACTTGCAGATTTCTTGTGATTTTCTTGGTGGTTTCGAAGAAAAAGCGTATTTTTGTGGCAGAGTTAAACATTTAAAAGGAGAAGATTATGGCATTAGAGATAAGAAGCATTCCTGTTTTGACAGGTGAGACCGCTGAACGATTTGTTCGTGAGGCAGAGGAGAATGAACGCAATCCACAAAGAAAGGCATTGCGAATGTCATTTGATGACGTTGAGAAGATTTTGATTCGTTCAACTGCTAATTTGAAAGCGCATGGAGGAAAGAGTCCTTTTGCAAAGTAATTGCTCTCTTTATCGAGTTACGACAAAAGAGGAGCTTGATACTTTTAGCTGTGGCGATAAAGACCTTGATGACTTCTTTCATCGAGAGGCTTGTCTCTATGATGGGCAATTATTAGGGAAGACATATTTCTTTGCAACTGAAAGAAGTGGTAAGGATGAAATAGTCTGTGCCTTTACATTAGCTAACGACAGTATCAAGGCAGCTTTAATTCCAAATGCTTCAAGAAATCGAATACAGAGGAAAATTCCTAATTCTAAAAGAACAAGGAGTTATCCTGCAGTATTGATTGGAAGACTTGGAGTAGCCAAGGATTTTCAAAGTACTCATGATGGTATTGGATCACAAGCGATAGACTATATCATATCTTGGTTTTTGTTACCAGACAATAAGACTGGTTGCCGTTTCATTGTTGTTGATGCTTACAATAAGGAAAATGTGCTTCATTTTTATGAAAAGAATGGCTTCAAATTCTTGTACTCTACAGAAGATTTAGAGAAAGAAGCAAATCATATTCCTGAAGATGAGTGCTTAGAGTCAAGAATGATGTATCTTGATTTGTTGGGTTATATAAGATAAAAAACAAGAGGTAATCTTTTGGATCCTTCTTAACTCTTTTTTGTCCCACAGATCTCACAGATTTACACAGATGGGGCGGGTGTGAAGTCCGCAGTGAATGATAGGCAATTGCTCATTCGCACACGGATCTCACGGATCTCACGGATAGGGCAGACGTAAAGTCTGCAGTGCTGTATTTCTACCTCTCCGTCTCTCCTGTAAGGAGAGCTCCACCTTTCTCACCGAGCCTCTCTTCAATAGTCTTTACAACCCCTTCGGTTCCCCTTGTAGGGGACAGAAACCATTCTCGAAATGAGAAGGATGTAACCGCCCTCTGTGCTGTTTTTTCGAAAATCACCCCGTCCCTCTTTACCCTTAAAGAGGGCTCCACCTCTCACCCCGACCCTCTCTCCTCAGGAGCGAGGGAGGAAACCGCCCTACTCGGTGCTCAGAACCGCTTCGCTCTAAGGTTGGCGGACCATCAAAGGTCTTCGCCATATTTTGCGGGATGGGACCGCCTGGCTGTTGCGGGAGGAGATCTAATGCTGCATCAAAGCCCTCGCCATGGTTGTGCGGGATGGGACCGCCTGGGGAAAGCTTGCTGAGGTAGGGAACTTTTGCATCAATTAAATCTTTATACTGCATAAACCATGAGAATAACTGAGGAAGAAATCGGTGATTTGTAGAACTTTTATTCGGTGATTTACCGCTGACTTTCTTGCTGATGGTGGAGAGGTACTTCGGTGTGATACTGATATCAAGAGCAGCGTGGCTGTAGGATGAATATAAAAAGAATATAAAAGGAAAAAGCATGCAAGCCACATCATAGTCGCCTGCACGCTTTTTGTTTTTATCATCTAAATTTCTGATGATTTCCAATCGAACACGATGGTGTTGTCTTCTTTGATATTGAAGCTCATACCTACCTTGATAATTTCCTTGCCGCTCATGGCAAAGGCATCGGCATAATGCTTGCTTTCTATCTGCTCAAGAGCCTCCTGGGCAGTCTTTCCAAACTTCAGCTCCATTACATAGATAGTATCGTCCGTCTCCATGGTTATATCAATTCTCCCCTTTGACGTATGTTGCTCCACTATAATCCTGAAATTCGTGAGCAAGGCAAAGATGATATACATCGTTTGCTGGTAATGCCCTTCGTAATGGGTGTTGTTGCAATAAGGCACCGTCTCCCAAAACGATTTCAGCAACTGTAATGCTTCGTCTATCTTGCGCTGTTTAATAAGCACCGACATCTTGGCGATGGTAGTATTACACATCGCAGTCTTTGAGGTCAGATAATGAGGCAACAAACTTCTGTACAATCCAACTCTTATTTCCTTGTTAGGAATGGCTAGGGTATAGAGCTCCGTTTCTTCATCATAATCCTTGATGGTGATGTAGCCACTCTGATAGAGCAGTGGCATGATGGTGGTCATGGTTTCCGTGGCAGCATCAAAGTCATCCTTTCCGGCTTCCATGCTCTCGCCCAGGTTCGCTGGCAGAAAGTTGAAATTGCGCATCATATTGATCAGATAAGTAGGAGTGCCAGATCCAAACCAGTAGGAATCAATCTTCTGCTTGGCAAAGCAGGTTAATAAGCTGAACGGATTATAAACGTCTGGAGAAGGCCATGTAAAATGATAGCCGTCATAATTATCCTTTAACTTAGCTAACGTCTGCTCATACGATAAGTTTAATTTTTCAGCAAGTGCCTCTATGTCATCCCGCATTCCGTTCACCAGTTCATCTTCCGTAATTCCGCAAATGCCGGCATACGGCTCGTCCATACTGATATTGGTGATGTTCTTCAATTCGCTGAAGATGCTGAGCTGAGAGAATTTGGTGATGCCTGTGAGGAATACGAAGCGGAGCAATTTCTCGCATCCTTTTAGCGGACTGTAGAAATTGCGCATGGCGTTGCGAAGTTCTTCCAGTTTTTCATCCTCGTGCACCCCATCAAGCAAAGGGGCATCATATTCGTCAATCAGTATTACCACTTGCTTGCCCGTTTCCCTATAGGCAGTCTGGATAAGTGAGATGAGGCGGACGTTGGCATCAACAGCCGGATTCGTAATGCCCCATTTCTGCTCTTGTTCTGCAAGTTGCTGGTCGAAATATCTTTCCAGCTGGGCTATCTCCATGTGTTTGCCCATGCTCATATCGAAATGAAGCACCGGATAGCTTATCCAATCCTTTTCCAGCTTTTCGATGGCGAGTCCTTTGAAAAGCTCCTTCTTTCCTTCAAAATAGCTCTTCATGGTAGTCAGCAACAGCGACTTTCCGAAACGGCGTGGACGGCTCAGGAAGAAACAAGTACCATCCGTATGTGCCATACGATATACATATTCCGTCTTGTCGATGTAGAACTTATCCTCTACTCTGATTCGTTCGAAAGTTTGTAATCCTATCGGATATAGTTTTCTTGCCATAATTGCTCGCCTTTCTTTTAAGTGATATTCTCTTTGTTGGCAAAGATACGAATAAATGGTGAAACCACCAAATTAAAAACATCTTTTCTTCATTTATGCCCCTTATCTCATTTCCTTATACCTTTTATTTCTTTTCTCCCTTCTCTTATTTCTTTTCTCTCCTCCTTTTATTTCTTTTCAGGCTTCCTCTTATCTCCTTTCTTCCTTCTTGCTGTATTAATAATGGGTTAATCTCGGGAAAAGTCTTGGTTGATTATAGGATAAAATGTTCTTTAACCCTATTGAAATCTCCGTTCATCGACGTTGAACCGCGGTTCAGCGTCTATGAATGGCGGTTCATCGACGTTGAACGGACATTCAACGTCTATGAACGGAGATTTTATCTAAGTATAAATGTTTCTTTTCTTAGTTGAAAGAACTGTTTTAGTAGGTTAAAATAGGCTAGGATACCATATGAGTGCAAAGGTACAAAATCAAATCGAATACACAACTTCTAGAACATAAAATATTGGATATTAATAACTTATATAATAATCGTCCAGACTAAACGGGACACTAGTGCAGATTTGAGTGAAGCTAAGAATCAAGAAATCCACAGCTGGCATGTTAGCCTGCTGTGGACTCTCTGTTATTTTACCCTGAAATTATAATAAAAGTGTAAGCATCCTTATAATATTGTCTTAGTTATCAATTATTTTCTTACTTATCAATCGTAATGGCATCGCTTTGTAGCGGCCTGTGTTATTACCATTACTGCCACTCACGAAACTGATGTAGGTATGGGTTTTTCCCTTCACCTTCACAACACCATAATAGAACAGGCCTTTCACCTTCAGGCTTTCATCTCCACCCTCTGCTAATTCGTATTTGTTTGCCATATCTATCGTTGAATTCTCTTGTTTGTTTTACAACACGAAGATAAGTGAATTCTTCGACATGACAAAAATCCTGGGCAACTTTTTGTTGCCCAGGATATTATAAAAGTTAAAATTTATAGTGTTGCGGAATGAAGGAAATATAATTATTCGAAATATGTGTCGTAAACGGTAAATTCTCGTTTGCCTTCCACTAGTATCTCTTTGCCTATCTTTTCGCCAATCCATCCATTGTCCTGTCGGAAACTGATGTACAACTGTTTGCCAATCGATTCCAATATCCGTTCAGGGTCGATCATATCGTAGTAGATGGTAGTCTCAGAGCCATCCGATATCATCTCACCGTTAGGTTTGTTCCTGTATTCATCTTTATCTGTATGTATGTAGATATACAGTGGACCCTTGCTATTTCTTTTGTCGTGTATCGTTAGTCGGTTTTTGTCGAGCACGGCACTGCTCGATTTCACGCATCGGGTGTTCAAGTATTTATACACACCGGTATTCATTAAGTTGCTGCCCCCTACATACCTAACGCTTATCATGCTTTTGCTACCACTCGACAGGCGCGCCACATTGTACCAATAGCCATATTCGGGGCTGTTGAAATCGAAGCCTTGGTTGCCCGAAACGATGGTAGCCGACCAATAGTAGCCTATCGATGGGTTGGTCACCTCATATCCGTCGTTCATGCCTCCACGGGGGAACCGTATGCTTTTGCTTTGGGCGGTGGTGGCAGCCGGCAGTTCGACAGACTGGTAGGTGGTGCCGTTGCTAGTGGTGCGTGTCACCAGAGTCATTTCAGGTGTCAGTTGCTTCCACAGTGAGGCGGTAGGTATAGAGAAGCCCGGAGGACAGATGTCGGCCATATCCGAGGTCTTCTTGTCTCCCTTTTTTATGCGATAGTAGCCTCCGGGGTCGTTCACAGAAGCTGCCCCTAGGTTTCGGTCGAGCAACTTCACACCTTTTTCACTCTCTATCAGCTCATAGTAGTACCATCCCGTTGTGTTGGTTCGGTTGCTTGCCGGCTGATAGGTGTTCTTTTCCTCCCAGAATATGCCCGTATGGTAGATGTCGTATATTATTTTGTGCCCATCTTTGGTTGTTATGGTGAATCGTCCGGTCCATACGCTTTCGTCGTTCGGGTCTTTGGCCTTGATGGTGTAGACACCACCATCGGCTTTTACCTCGGCTTTTTCCTCGACTGCCTTGTCGACCTCGTAAGAGTCTCCGGTTTTCTTCTCAATGGTATAATGGTAGTTGTTTTCTCTACCTATGCCCAGTTGCAATCCATTGTTGCGCTCTGAGGTTCCGCCCATGGCTGTGCGTGATGTACCATTCACCTCGTTGGAAATGAAATTGATGTAGTTTCGTCCGTCTTTACCGTCGCCTTGCAGTCCGTAGATTTTTGTTACTCGGTCTTTTTTTAAGTTGCTACCTTTCTGCACTATCACGATGTTGCGTTTCAGTACGCCGAAAGTCACGGTAAGTTTGGTTTGCCTTATTTCCTCACTGGGATTCTTGGCGCAGGTGAAGGTCAGTTTGTAGCCTTTGCCTGCCGAAGAATAGCTGGGTGAAGAGATGGCTGTTCCTTTATCTGTGCTGACGTCTGTCAGCCAGCTGTCTGTGGGTGTGCTGAGCTTAGGCGTAATTTTTTCAGCATTTACACTGGCGCCCCACATAGTGACGAAGTAAGCCTCTCCGCCACTGTATGTCTTCGCATCGGCCTCTACCCACACGGTATCGCAAGTGCCTAGTTCGTAAGCCCCGTTGGATATGAGGTTGGTCACCTTGAAATTGTAGTCTTTTATCTCTACCTTGATGTTGCCTGCCGGGGCATTCAGAGCTTCTTCTTTAGAGCCGTAGCCTTCACCTGTGGCGGTCACGGTCATCTTGTAGTGGTGGTTGCGCAGCAGGGGCAGTTTGCTGCCCGTCCCATCAGTCCCATCAAGAAAGTTGGCCGTGTAGTATTTCCCGTTTGCTTTGATTACTATGCGCGAGTCGACCGTTGCAGGGGTTTCGAAGAGATAAAGCTCGGCGGGGTTGGATTTGTCGCAATCGCCTATCGTTTTGTTCAGCTCGTCTCCGGCCGGTTCGTTCGTGTTTCCGTCAGTATAGTTCTTGGGAGCGATACTGCCTTGGTTGGCCGTTTTGGTGATTTCCCAACCCGATATCACGAAATTATCTTTTATCGTATCTGCTTTGTTCAGAGTGGCCATCGCCACATTGCGCAATAAGCTGACCGTGTTGCTCGTTCCGCTTTTCAGTTCACTCATTTTGATATGTCCCCAAAGTACGAGGGGCGATGGTATCTTATCGCAGTACACACCGTCAAGTTTTGCCATGTTGCCTATGTTTTTCGAGGCAAGGATGGCTTTGCCATTGGCGACAATGTGGATGTCGGTCGTCTTGGGATTGACATCATTAATGGTCAGGGTGTAGCCGTTGATATTGCTAGGGTCGACTTTGATATTGCTAGGATCGACTTGTCTCATTGCCACACAGCTGCCTTGGTCACCGTATTCGATGACATATAAATCGTTGCCACTGATTGTCTCATCGGTATTGGCTCTTGTGTTCACTACGGTAGTGGCGGGAACGACCAACCGTAGTGTCACCTTGCCGTTGTCGAAATAGTCTGTTCCGCTGAAAATGTCGTCTGAACAGGCCGACATCAACAGACATATCGTCAGAGCCAGTATAATCTTTGTGTATTTGCTGTTCATCTTCTAGTTCTTCTTTTTTGTTTTGTGTTTGTGGTAGTCGGGGGAGTGCCCTCATGCCAACTTCCATCCTTGTAATATCCGGTGTAGTCCTTGAAGCGTTTGCCACCGAAGAGAATACCGTATTCTTGTCCATTTTCCTTTTTCACAATGACATATTTGTATTCTCGCCCTTTGACACACCAGAATGTCAAGGTGGAGAGTTTCCAACCAGCGTATCCGCTAGGAACGTCTTGGCTGAATCCTTGACTATTGGCCTTACCGTATAGGGATTTAGTACCAGTATTTATGTACCAGTTGTCTATGATATTACCTTGATAGTACATATTAAATGTTACCAGATGGATGTCGGGTTTGCTCTCGAAAAATTCGTGTAGGTTGGAAGTAGGGTCGTAGACAAACCATCCTTCGCGGTTCTTGAAATCGAAGAGCTGCACTCCCGGTTCCATATGGTACGGATATCGCTGGTAGTCATTGTTTTTACCACTATTGAACATTATCAGTGTTTCGCCGGGTTTGGGATATTTGGGTTTCGCTCCTGTGATGCTGCACCATCCTGGTTTATCTGTGGATAGTTCGAAAAGCTTCCACCCCTCGTTTACCGGGTCTTCTTTCATGCTCACTCCCGGCCAAGAAGGCATAGCTTGACCTTCTGTGTTGAAGAAATACCACACGCTTTGGGGGATATTGTTATCTGAGGTCATGCCATACTGGGTGTATAGGAATATGTTATAGCTTGGCCATTTGTTGTCGGTGGTAAGGTTGCCGGTGTTGATGTGTGCTCCATTTTCCCCAGTTCGGCTATCGTTGAGGGCAATGAAATGTATTCTATAGTCGTTCAGAGAAGGAATGACCGTAACCTTCACTTGCTTCTTCAAATCGTCGTATTTCGAAATGCTTGGGGAGACGGTGAAAGATGATGTCCATGTGTTTGTGGCATTTCCGTCTGATTGGAGCATTATTTTTCCCTTTGATGAAGTTCCCGTCGGATACGTTATCGTCACCTTGTCTTTGTTGGCGCTGCTGGCGCTGGTGAGACTCTCTTTATCAATCTTTATTCCGCCAAGGTTGGTCTCGTACAAGACGGCATACGTACTTTGCTTACCTTCCTCCGTGTTTATCTCCACTTCGAGCGGTGTGACGTTGAGGAAAGGCGTTACATTGTATTGCACGTCGATGTATTTCACGAGATTGTTGGCGCGGATGGCTACCACTGCCGTACCTTTAGTTTGCCCATTATAATCGTCCATCAGTATCGCAGGATTGACGGTGAAGAGGATTTGTCCGCTCTGGACTGTTGCCAGAACAAGAGGTTTCTTGCCGATTTTACTCACGCATTCCACCGTTACCTCTTTGGCGTTTGTTTTATATCCGATAGAGTCGTTGTATTGTGAGGTGACGAGTATCTGTTGGCCGGTTTTATTGTCGTGGTCAAATTTGCTGTCGTCGTTGCTGTCGACGAGCTTTCCTGTGCGCGACACCCATAGCGATGTTTGGCTGAAGTCGGCATAGACATCCTGCAATGTCCAGTCAAAGACACTCATATTGATATCCATATCCATTTTACCCTTGCCGGTGATGCTGGCAGTCATATCGTAGAACGTACCTCGTTCCAACTCGCCTCCCGATTTATTCCCTGCTTCGCCTCCCAAGGGCAGTATGTAGGTGTGGGTGATTGTGGTCTCGTTTCCGGCGGGAGTAAGTTCTGTACCTTTAATCTCAAGATAGGTGTTTTTACCCTTATTATAGTTCTCCGGAAGATAGAGAAAGTCGGTGTAGGTCCATTGGTCATTGTTGAAGTCAAAATCATTGACCGTGAGCATCTTCTCTTGTGTTCCATTGTTTCCATGTCCGTCAAACAGTCCCCCTTTGGTTACAATGTCTTTCACCGTGATTGATGTAATCTTCAACCGGTTGGATCCGAAAGAGTTTTTGGAGAAACCAGTGTCAGTGTTGTCGAAACGCAACGAGAACTTCACCTTGGAGCAAACAAAGATCATGTTGGCTGTTATGGTGGCCGAGGTGTTCGGGCTCACTTCCAGCTTATTGTTATCTTCGTTATTTTTGTATTCGTATAGTAGTGGCAGCTCACCTTGCACCGGCAAATTGCCGTTGCTGAAGTCGAGCGTTTTTGCCTTTAGTTGATCTTCTGTTGTGTATATGCTTATGCCCGGAATGTTGGCCGTCAGATATATTTTGTATTCCCCTTGCTTGAGGTCGCAGTAGAACACTCGATAGTTGTTGTCGGATGAGAGTTGGTCGATGTCTATTCTGCGCACCACGGCCTCACCTTTTCCGATGGGATAGGCGAAGAACCAAAGGTCGGTTATGACTCCTTCTTTGCCCTGAATATCAACAGCGTCAGCGTCGGGAGTGTCGCTGCCTTCTCGTGTGGTATTGCTGTAGGGGATATATACAGTCACGGAATGTGTCGGGCCGTCAGGTCCAAACCCGCAGTCCGAACATCCTGTTGTCATCAGTAGGATGGCTATGTTGAATAATAACAAAATATACTTTCTCATAATGGCAGTTGTCTTTTTTACAGATCGTTGTCGTTGAACACTATTCGCCATCTGTTGATTTGCAGCGACAGCACCACTTCGGCGTTGTTTCTGTCACGGCCGATAAGCAGTATGATTTGATAGTTGTTCTCACGGTCGAGATACTCCTGTAGAGACATGTCCTTGTATTTGTCTAGGCGCATCATCTCCAGGTATTTCACCAAGTCGATGTTGAACACATCCCGGTTGGTCTTTTGGTTGTGTACGACGAACCGCGACGCTTTGTCGGTGGTTAGTCTGAGGGTGGCCATCTCTGCCAATAGGGCGGTATTGGTAGGAGCGGTCTGATTATCTATAACGGCCTCTTTCATGCTGTAGGGGCGATATTCCAGCGTCGGGCAGTCTGTGAGGTTGTTGCGGTAGTCGTAGGTATGATTGGCCGCTTTTATGGCCAGTGAATAGTCGTTGGCCGTAAGAGGCTTGTCGTCCGCCGACTGTATCAACACCTTGAATCGGTTGACATCTTTTACCAGTGGGACTACAGCCCGGCTGGGTGCTGTCTCGCTGACGGTGAAATGTTCAGTGATACCGTGCCACAAGTCTTCGGGCGACTTGTCGTAGACGGTCTGTGTATCGCCGAGCTTCAGATTGAGCTGCAGCTGGTCGATGCTGTTTTCTGTGGTGGGTTGTTGGGGTGAGATGTTGTAGCACGAAGGCGTGTTCTCGGTTCCTGCCCATGCCACCAGTGTGTACTGTCCGGCTTGCAACTGGAGTGGTAAACTATAATTCCCATCGTGTTGTGTGATGTGGTCTTCAACGGTTGAAACGAACCGCCCACGGTCATCATAGATGAACAGCTTCACCCAGTTCACCTGCGATGGAAAGGCATCGGCGAACTCCATGTTGTAGTTGTAGACGAAGCGCACCTCGCACGGACATGGCTTCTCATCCTCGTATACGCAGGAGGACAACAGGGCGGTCAGTGCAAGACACAACACTATCATCGGATAATAAAAGCGGTTGTTATGCATAATGTTAATATTGGTGGAATGCTTGTTCCATTGTGGGGTATCTCCTTCTTGTTGCCAGGAAGGAGATACCGAGCTTTTGTTTATATTCGTATTCTGTATTTATTGGCTTATTCCAAATCTACGTTTTGTTTAACCAAACGCCATTTCTTGATCTTGACTTGCACCTGTATGGATGCTTCTGCCTTGTCGTCAGGATCTGTAGGCTTCTCATAGGTTGGCTTGCTGTAGCCCAGCTTCTTGATGCTGTTTACTTTCAGTTCATACCAGAAGTTGCGCACCACTCCATACTTGTCTTGCTGCATAGTTGTTCCGCCTGGGTTGTGCTTAATCCATGCGGTGTAGTAGCAGTAACCCTCAGCGTAGGTCTGAATACCATCATTGTTTTCAGTCTTGAAAGCGCCGTTGACAGTTGCGGCCTCACCGTCCGTATTGGTTGCAATGGCCTTGTACAAGCGTGCACCTGCCAAACTTCTGAAGACATAGCCGTTGTATGAATAGAAGGTTCCGTCTTCGTTGTCTGCTTTAGTGAATATGGTATTCGTGATGGTAGGGGCTATTTCTGTTTTACCAAGCGCCAGTACTTTTTCATACATCTTGCTGTAGCTGTCTGTTCCATTTTCCGCAGCCAGTTCTGTATAATAGCCGTCTACAGGTGCGTATTTCACTTTATAGACAACGCCGGTGGTCTGACCGTTTGACTGGGCAGCGGCTGCCATCGTGTTTTCCGGACAATAGAATTTGGCTAAGCTTGGGGCAGTGAAGCCTGACTCTGATACACTTGCTTGGTCGAAGTTTGCTTTAATGTAATCTGCGTAATCTGCGTCTGTCGAAGTTTTGTAATAGTTCGGATCCACAGGGTAGGGCCAATCTTTGGTAGAAACTGGTCTGTTCGTTGCAAGTGTTCCTTCCTTTACAAGATACATCTTTTTATTCAAGTTAATCAGGCTGGCACCTTTCAACGTGGCCGTGGCTATCTTGTTGTCTCCTACCATTACATTAAAGGATTGGTTGTCGGTATTGTCGAATGTAACCTTTGAAACGGCACGTTCAACGTCTACTTTCAAGAGATTCAAGTTGGTTTTTCCATCTGTTATCTCGTTTCCAGCATCATCTACTTCTTTGTCTGTTCCATCCTTTTTTATTTCCCCCGCTTTCGGGTCAGAAGTATTGGTCATGAAGAAATTGTCCGATTCATAGAGTTTGGCGATGTCGCTTAAACCGAATACCATCTTCATATCTGTAGATCCTTTGATGATAGGGCTTAATGAACTTTGGCTGTTCTTGTAGTTGGCCAAGACATATACCTTATACTTGCCGGGAGTACATTGGAATGGTTTTGTAACACGAATTAATTTGTCGTCAGCAACGTCTGTGTTCGTTGCTTCTTTCATTTCTGGAGTAATGACCTGCATAGCAATGTCATTCTCATTGGCCAATACCACAGTAAGGTCGTTGACGGTGTATTCGTTGTCGTCACCATAAGCTTCGTCACCGGTATTACCTGTGACGGCACGAGTGGTAGCACTGTTTGCTACCGATATGGCAATCTGTGCGTAGGTATTGCCATCGTTAGAGGCTCCATTTCCTCCGTTCAAAGCTTCATCGTTCGATGAGCAACTGGTAGTCAACAGGGCTAACCCCGTCAGACTACAAAAGAAAAGTTGTTTTGTTTTCATGTGTTAAGTAATTAATTAATTGATTATATATCAGAATTTCTCTTTCTCACTTCTTCCAGATTCATAGCCGCTTTCGGGTCGTTGGCCTCTGCAGCCTTTTTCCACCATACCACGGCCTCTTCTTCCTTGCCTTCTTTCCAAAGCAGACAGGCACGCGTGTTCCATGTAAACGGTTCGTTCGCCGTGTGCTGCAGGTATTTCTCAGCCTTAGCGGTGTCGTTTCGTTGCAGTGCGATTATCGCAGCGTTGAGGTTGGCTATGGAGTGGGTAGGGTGGCTGTCGGCAGCAATCATCAATGTGCGGTCTCTTTGCGCTTTGTCGTTGCCATAGAATGTGTCGGCCACGGTGTAAAACTCGTAGACGTTGAGTTCTTCGGGATGGGTCTCAACCATCTTTCGTGCTTCTTCCGGTGTCCTTTCCCGGCTGTAGTATTCCACTCTGAATATATTCTTCCTCAGCATGGGATAAACTGTGGTCAGCAGGATTCTGTAAGGTTCGCCACTGCCTATCGACTTTATGGACTCTTCCCTTTTGTCCAAATCGTTTTCTCTCTTTATCCTTAATTCCGCAACACTATTGTAAATTAAACTTTTTAAGTACCTGAGCAACAAA
>ENA-OXQY01000153-OXQY01000153.1-human-gut-metagenome-genome-assembly--contig:-NODE-153-length-22670-cov-54.087243_pt1 | contig 22670 bp, 17 predicted proteins | sample MGYA00249588_ERZ652575 | MGnify/ENA primary metagenome ERZ652575 (study PRJEB26925, sample SAMN05826562) | human gut metagenome | biome: ENVO:2100002; feature: ENVO:00000062; material: ENVO:00002003...
GGAGAACATCGCACGGGAATACTTGGAGCGCATGGGATATGGCAACCAGCCATACATGGTTTACAAGCATGAGGACATAGACCGTCACCACATGCACATTGTGACCATCCGGGTGGATGAGAACGGCAAGTGTTTGGATAGCCGATACAACTACCATAGGAGCAAGGCTATCACTCGTGACTTGGAGGAGAAGTACAATCTCCACAAGGCAGACCGCAAGCAACGCCAGGCAGACAATCCACTCCGCAAGGTGGATGTAAGCCAAGGCAATGTGAAGAAGCAGGTTGCCAACACAGTAAAATCTCTCTGCGCTACCTACAGGTTCCAGTCCTTGGGCGAGTACCGTGCACTTCTCTCCTTATATAATATATCCTTGGAGGAAGTCAGAGGCGAAGTTGGCGGTCGTGAGTATCATGGTTTTGTCTATTCTGCCACGGACGGACAGGGCAACAAAGTTGGAATTCCTTTCAAGGCTTCCAAGATTGATAAGTCTGTCGGCGTGGAGGCGACAGAAAAGCGGTTCGCTTATTCGGCCAAGAAGTTTAAGGAGGAAAAGAAACTCTCCGAGATGACCAAACATAGCGTGGAAGCAGTCTTGAAGCAGACGTACCATAAGGATAAGTTTGTTGAACTGCTGAAAGCAAAGGGCATTGATGTTGTTTTCCGCCATACAGCTGACGGCCGTATCTACGGAGCAACATTCATTGACCACCGCACCCAAAGCGTGTTCAATGGTTCAAGGCTTGGAACGAATCTTTCTGCCAATGCCCTGCAGGAGCACTTCACCTTACCTTACGAGAATGAGCAACCGATACCACTTACCATTCCAAAGGAAGATGATGCAATCTCAGAACAAGAGCGTCACGATTCTGGCTTGTTCGAAGAATACGGCAGCGGTCTTGGACTTATGGCAGGGAATGGTTCTTCCAGCGAGGCACAGGAAGCAGCATTCGATAGAGAGTTACGCAGAAAGAAAAAGAAGCGAAAAGGGAGAAACCTTTAATCGTATTATCAAGGTATAACTTCAAAACAGGAAATCAATGGCACAAGAAGACGATTTGAGAGCATTGGGAAAAATAATGGATTTTCTCCGTGCCGTGAGTATAATACTCGCAATTATGAATGTATATTGGTATTGCTACGAGGCAATGCACATATGGGGAGTGACAATCGGAGTTGTTGACAGAATCCTTATCAACTTCAACCGTACAGGTGGTTTGTTCCATTCCATTCTCTACACAAAATTGTTCTCGCTCTTACTCTTGGCTCTTTCATGCTTGGGAACCAAGGGCGTGAAAGCGGAAAAGATGAGTTGGAACAGGATTTGGACGGTTCTTGCAGTTGGCTTCTTCTTGTTCTTCCTCAACTGGTGGATATTATTGTTGCCTATATCTTATTTGGGCAATGCCACGCTGTACATATTTACAATGACAGCGGGTTATATCTGCCTGTTGATGGGAGGACTCTGGATGAGCCGACTCTTGAAGCATAACCTCATGGAAGATGTCTTCAATAATGAGAACGAGAGCTTCATGCAGGAGACCAAACTCATGGAGAACGAGTATTCTGTCAATCTGCCCACTCGCTTCTACTACAAGAAGAAATGGCAGAGAGGATGGATCAACGTGGTCAATCCGTTCCGAGCGACCATCGTGTTAGGTACACCGGGTAGTGGCAAGTCCTTTGCTGTAGTGAACAACTACATCAAACAGCAGATAGAGAAGGGGTATTCAATGTATATCTATGATTTCAAGTTTTCCGACCTTTCGACGATTGCCTACAACCACATGATGAACCATCAGAATGGATATAAGGTCAAGCCCCAGTTCTATGTCATCAACTTTGACGATCCTCGCAGAAGTCATCGCTGCAATCCTATTCACCCAGATTTTATGAGTGACATCTCCGATGCTTACGAAAGTGCATATACAATAATGCTCAACCTCAATAAGACTTGGGTGCAGAAGCAGGGCGACTTCTTTGTGGAGAGTCCGATAATCCTCTTTGCTGCCATCATATGGTACCTAAGAATATACAAGAACGGAAAGTTTTGTACCTTTCCCCATGCCATCGAATTGCTCAACCGCAGATACGAGGATGTCTTTCCGATACTAACGAGCTATCCCGAATTGGAAAACTATCTTTCTCCATTCATGGACGCCTGGCAAGGTGGGGCGATGGAGCAGTTGGCGGGTCAGATTGCCAGCGCAAAGATTCCGCTGTCACGAATGATCTCACCACAACTCTACTGGGTGATGTCCGCAAGCGAGTTTACACTCGACATCAACAATCCCGAAGAACCGAAGATTCTATGTGTCGGCAACAACCCCGACCGTCAGAACATTTATGGTGCTGCACTCGGCTTGTACAACAGCCGCATCGTGAAACTCATCAACAAGAAGGGACAACTCAAATCATCCGTTATCATTGACGAGTTACCAACTATCTATTTCAAAGGCTTGGATAATCTGATTGCTACGGCACGAAGCAACAAGGTTGCCGTCTGCTTGGGCTTCCAAGACTTCTCGCAGTTGGTTCGCGATTATGGAGACAAGGAGGCAAAGGTGGTTATCAATACCGTTGGTAATATCTTCAGCGGACAGGTCGTTGGCGAGACCGCCAAGACTTTATCCGAGCGTTTTGGAAAAGTGCTCCAAAAGCGCCAGTCCATTTCCATCAACCGTCAGGATGTCTCTACATCTATCAATACCCAGATGGACAGTCTCATTCCGCCAAGCAAGATTAGTGGTCTTACCCAAGGTATGTTTGTCGGCTCTGTTTCCGACAACTTCACCGAGCGCATAGAGCAGAAGATCTTCCATGCCGAGATTGTCGTTGACACCGACAAAGTAAAGCGAGAGGAAAGCCATTATCAGCCTATCCCTATCATTAACGATTTCAAGGATACCAATGGCAACGACTGCATGAAGCAAGCTATTCAGGACAACTACAATCAGATAAAGGAGGACGTCAAACAGATTGTCAAGGATGAACTGGATCGCATCGCTGCTGACGAGAATTTGAAGCACTTGATACAGAAATAGAAACGACAAAGGCAGTGGAACAAATCACCACTGCCTTTGTCGTCTTTCTATTTTAATAATGCCTTGCCTTTTTCTGTAAGCATATATTTTTGTCCCGGATGCTTCGGATTTTTAGGGTATTTCATTGAAATTAGACCTTCTTCCAAAGCAGGGGTAAGGTAAGTTTTCAAGAAATTAACCCTATCCTTCAATTTTAAGAGAGACATGATTTCTTTTACTGAATATTCATTGGTATTTACAACAGAAATCAGCTCCTGAACAAATTTTGTAGCTTGTTGGGTAGCTTGTTGGGTAGCTTGTTGGGTAGCTTGTTGGGTGTTTACCACACTGCTCCTATTATACTTAAATACGACCCACACAAAATTGCCATCAGTATTGAATTCTGGAGCAGGCAAGCCTACACGTTTGCATTCATCGACCATTGTACCTATTCCACGTCCCCAACTCTCCAATATCTTGCTCTTATAGAGTACGTTGGCAATAATTGGATTCTGTGGTTTGGAGTCATGTTCCTGCATAAGACGTTCTATAGGCAAGTCGGCAGGAAAAGTTCCCGTATTTCGTATTTCAACACGGTCATCGTAGATAGCGATGCTTACAGAACTACCTGGTTGATGATACGAGCGATGGCAAAGTGAGTTGATGCAACTCTCTCTTAAAGCCTTGTACGGAATGCTCAACTCTTCCTCACGATAAAGACCGTTTATCTTACCAGACAGTGAGAGATGCTTAAAGAAAAATGCCATTGAGGCATCAAGCAATTCGTAAATATTACCTTCCGCACGTTGGTTGTCTATAAACTCATCTTTTGTTGTTCCTTTGAAACGAGCCATACGCACAAGACATTGTGGGTATCCATACAAATCCTTGCCAAACAACACGGCGGCTGCATTGTTCAGTTTACCATCATGGAACAAGCCGAACTTTTTCAAGATTACAGGTATCTCCTCGCGAATAGTTGTTTCTGGAAGTCTTCCGTTTCGTATTCCCTCACGGACAGCACCGAGAATGGCATTCTCATCCAAGTCACTTATCTCCAAATCAGAGTTAATCATTGCTTCCCATCCATATTTTCCGCCTCTTTCCATTAAGAGATGGTTATACCGTTCCTGTGGCATAAAAGTTGTGGTACTTTCAATGCGCATATAAGCCCTTCCCTTATAAGTGAAAGGACGCATGAATCGTTGACATTCCGCATGAATGGCTATCACATATTTGTCAGTCTCAAGAATAGGAACATACGAGATTTCCAACTCTACAAAAGGCTCAATTCTATTGACCGCCTCAGCAATAGAGCGTTTAGTATTGTCAGATACCTCTTGACCTATAATCTTACCATTATCCTTTACACCATAAAGAATAGTACCACCTTCACAGTTGAGAAACGCACATAGAGTCTCCATCGAACGGTCTAATTGACCTGTCGATTCCTTAAACTCCAAATTGTTGCTTTCCTTTAAGGAAGCAAGTTTTTCTATATCTTGATAATTCATACTTGTTGCAATTTTTTACGAACCCATGCTGGAGCCAGCAAAATGTCTTTTTGAAAATCTCCCGTTGGGACATTTTTCAAATGACCTTTGATGATGTTCATCTGTAGTTCTGTTATATTTTCATCACCGATTTCACGGAGAGCCATTACTATCAACAGCATAAGCTTTGACCGATAAGCAAATGTTCTCATCTCAGATGTATGCTTGAAAAGGATTCCGTTACCTTTGCCTACAGAAACCTTGCGAGAAGACCCATCTGTAAAGAACATCACATTTGCCGGTACTTGTTTTGACAGTCCTAATACATTCAACACATACGCACCCGTCGGAACAATTCTAACTTTATCACGTTTAGCAATGCCATTGGCAATGTCTTCAATGGATGGCGGTACAACTCCGCTTCCCCATTTTGTGTCAATCTTTGGATAGCAATAGATGCCTTGTGCCACTCTTATTATGTCTCCATCTTTGCACAAACGCACCAAGGCTGACCTTATTGCATCGGATGATGCCATTTGAGCGAATGAATCGGGAAAGAACAATGTTCCCCGTTTGGAAGACGTTATTTTCCTTTTTATCTCGTTATAAGCGCTATTCGTTGCCATTCCTCTTTATTTTGCCACAAAACTACAATATTTTTGTGGCAACACCAAAAGTTTTTAATCTTTTTCAGAATTAAATAAGAAACACCTCGATTATCGTCTCATTCTTTCCAATTCATCATCCTTTCGCATCTTGTCGTTCAACTTCTCCTGCATTCTGTCAAGGAAGTAAGTACGGCTATGGTTCTTGCGTCTTCTGATGTCGGTGTAGAAACGATAGCAGTCCTTGGCTTTGATGCCGAAGAACTGGTACATGGCTTGCGCCAAGTCCTTGAATTTCACATCGCCATCGTTCACGCTTCCCATTACGCAGATGCCATATACCATTTCTACGAGGTCAACGGCATTGCCAGTCCATTTCACAAATGGCATTGATTCTGATGATACTGTCGGAGAGACTTCTGAAGTGGATGTGGTCACATGAAGATGATATGTTGCTGCCACATGCTCTTGCATTCTGCGGACAAATGCAATAGCTTTGCGCACATACAAGCCTACGGTTCCCAAACAATCCTTTATATGGGGCATTGACAGATGAAAGTCAAGCTCGGTCTCTGCGTATGACAGTGCAAAGACCGCTTGCTTCACGTTGGTGCTGCATAAATCAACCACAACCTTGATAAACTCACGATATGAGTTCTCCAAAGCGTTACCACCTTTGTTCTTATGACCTGCATTCAGCAAGTTGAAAAAATCAGTCTCTATCAATATGTTGTATTCCATGTTGCTGTCTCTTTTATGGGTTTGTACTAATTTGATGTTTCTGTGCACACACCATTTATTAGTCCAATACCTATGCCATTCCAAGACAGACTAAACAATAGGATGATGATATTTCCTGATAATCAGCAACTTTATCAAGAGAATAAGATTTTTACAAGGAAATTGCAAGCAGAAATAGTGTAAGGAAAACCGGACACTCGTCCAATCTTCCTTACACGGTTATTATACCGTTACAACTTATTAGTAGGAATACCATACTCTTTCATACGGGCATAGAATGTAGTATGGCTCATTTCCAACATTTTTGCCGCATCACGCTTGATGCCATTGCATTGCTTCAAAGCCCACAAGATACGCTCTCGATTGATCTTGCGTTCTTGTTCATCAAAGTCCAAAGCCTCTTCTGTCAATGCCGATTGTGACAACTGCAAGTCCTCGACATCTATTATCTCATTCTCGCATAACAGCATAGCTCGCATGATACATGATTTCAACTCACGCACATTGCCTGGCCATGTATGGCTTACAAGTGCCCTTTGCGCTTCCTTACTGATACATTTTATTTCTTTGTCCGTATGCCTATCATATAGTTTCAGGAAGAAGTTAGCTAATGGCATAATATCTTCCTTGCAATCCCGCAACCGTGGAATCTCAATAACCGCTTCGTGAAGTCGATAATACAGGTCGCTTCTGAATCGTCCTTCCCGAACTGCCTCTTGCAGGTTTTCGTTGGTGGCGGCAATAATGCGCACATCAGCCACTTTGTCTTTTATAGCTCCCAATGGTCGGTAGCTCTTGGATTGCAACACACGCAGCAGCATCGCCTGTACGTCTTTCGGCAGGTTGCCTATCTCGTCCAAGAACAGCGTACCTCCAGCAGCCAATTCAAAGTAACCTTTTCTTGCTGCGTCTGCACTTGTGAATGCACCTTTCTCATGTCCGAAGAGAGCGGAAACGGCAAGTTCTGCAGAAAGCGTACCGCAATCTACTACCTCAAAAGGTTTGTCGGCTCTTTTGCTTTGCAGATGTATCTTTTCCGCTATATGTTCTTTGCCAGTACCATTATCGCCCAATATCATAACAGCCATGTCGCTTTTGGCAAACAATTCTGCCATTTTGTATATACGGCGAAACTTCTCACTTTTGCGGTAAACAATCTTGTTATTCAACTCTACGAGTCGTTTCTGCTTGTCTATGATTTCTTCCAAACGTTCATAAACTACATCAAGCAATAATTTCTTCGGTATATAGTCTTCCGCTCCCAATTTCATAGTCCTCACGGCACTCATGCTTTCATCGTAAGATGTCATGATAATAAATGGATTCTGGTAGCCGTTACTACGCATCCATTCCAACAGGTCGATGCCGTTATCATTCCCCAAGCGCATATCCGAAATGACAACATCCCATTCAGAGGATTCCTTCACAGCTTTCAGACCATCTCTGTAATTGTAGCATAAGATTGTTTTCCATCCATTCGCCTCCAACTTCTTGCCCAACATATTGCAAAATGTAGGACTGTCTTCAATGATTATTACTTTCTTCATGCTGTTACCTCCTCAATTTTCTTTTGTGCGGCTTTGATGATTGCCTCACCATGTGCGAAAACATCCTCAACCGCTTGGTTGATAACGTCGTCTGATGATGTAGAATCTTCAATCAGGTCAAAGAGATGGTTCAAAGACTCGTCAGATTGTACCATCATCCATGAGCTTCTTGCGTGGTGAATGGCATCAGACATTTTCTTGCGGTTCTCCTCTTGGGCTGCATTACGGATACTGCCCAATGTATCAGTCATTTCCTTTACGAAATTCTCCAAAGTCTCTTTTTCATTGCCGTAGGTCAGCAACATAGAAAAGTCTATTTGTTTTTCTGCTATTTTACCGTTCACACACTTTCTTGCAGTGTTTATCAAATCCTTGTCAGACATCGGCTTGAACAGGCAAGCGACAAATCCTGCATCAAGCAGTTCTTGCTCACTCACATTTGGTGCTGCTGTCATAACGACAACAGGAATGGTCTTGGAGTTACGCACGTTCACCATACGCATCATTTCCAGAATCTCGATACCATTCACTTCAGCCATCTTCAAATCCGTTATCAGCAGATCATAAGATTTTTTGCGCATCATATCCAATAAATCCGTGGCATTATTACAAATGTCACATACGATGCCGTTTGATGCAAACGCCTCACGGATGGTACTCAGTTGCACATGGCTATCATCAATGGCAATGACAGTAAACGAATCTTGTCGTTTCGTTCTATACTGGATTGGTCCCACATTCTGCTTTTCGGCTGCAGCCATAGGAAGACTAATGGTAAAAATACTTCCCAGCCCTTGGTGACTGGACACATCGATTTTTCCTTTCATCAGTGAAACGAGGTTCTTGACAATGGAAAGCCCCAAGCCAAATCCCGGTTGGGTGACCGCATTTCCCAATCTTGCAAATTCCTTGAAGATTTGTTTTTGTTGCTTGTCGTCCAATCCTGTTCCTGTATCCTTAACCATTAGCATGAATACACCATCTTTATAGGTTGTGGACAATACAATCTCACCCTTTCCCGTATATTTGATGGCATTGGAAAGCAGATTGCGTCCTATTGTAAGCACCTTTTCCTTGTCTCCATTGACAACACCATCTGCCTTATTGCTGACGCTCAACTCCAGTTGCTTCTTCGCTGCAAAGGGCTCATACTCCATCTTTAATTGCTCGGCAATGTCCATCATACGGAAAGGGCGTTCTTTGACGGTCGCCTTTCCATTCGCTAATTTGGAGTAAACCAGGAAACTGTCTATCATAGAAGTCAAGCCTTTCGATGTGTCAACAATCAAGTCGGCATACCGTTTGCTTTCATCCGTAGCATCTTCAAGTCCGCTAATCTTGCGAGCATAATCCTTGATGGCAGACAAAGGACTGCGCATCTCATGCGTTACTGTCAGCATCACCTTTCTTGTTTCTTCCTTGCTCTTACGTGTCTTGAATGCGAATCGCCACACCAATAGGAATAATACGAAAAATACCAATATCAACAATCCTATCATCCCTATATAATAATAGGTATAATTGCCTTCCAAGTCTGCGATTTCTCGCTCACGAACTTTGATGCCTTTATCCACATTCTCATCAGCTATACTGATTACTCTTTGCAACTGCTTATTGATACTTTCATTTCTGTTTCCAAGACTATCCAATATCTCCACTACCTTACGGCTTTGCTGGTGATGTTTAGCAACAACCGTTTGGTTTAGGTTGGTGAGCATCTTTTCAGTTTGGGTTAAACGGTTGCCTGTTGTTACTCCATTTTCTTTCTTGCCGAACAATCTGCTGAAGAAACCTCGCTTCTTTGGCTTTGCCTGCTGTGGCATAACTGAAAGTCTTTTGCTTTCATTCTTATTCTGCTCTACAATTCTTGGAACTTCTGCGGTCAGCTTTTCTTGAGTGGCATTCAGTTCCTGCATGGCATCCTTTATGTCCAGAAGGAGCTGTTCCTTTTCTGCAAGAAGACGGCAGATCGTATCAGAATCTTCTTTCGGACAAATACCTGCGATGCCTTCAAGCATACTGTCCACTTCCAATCGAAGCGAATGATACTCATTTACATCTGTTGAGTCCCAATCCGCAACCATTTCACCAAGCAGTGACAATTCCGTTATGTGCAAGTTTAAGTCATGCACATTCTTTCGCCACTGATGCAGTTCTGCATTTCTACACTCAATCTCCTTTCTGTCGCGCCATTCAAATAGGCCGATTATAATGGTACATCCTACGATGACGACGGCAGTCATGATGCCTAAAGCCATCCATCTACAGATATGCCCGGTCTGTTCTTTGCGTTCCATGTTGTTTACTTTTTACGTTCCTATTACTTCATTATTGCTTTGCACTAACATTTTTAATCGGCAAAGATAATGGCAGGAAGCATTAAAGACGAATATTTATATATATTATACCCCAGTTCGGGATAAGAATAGTTCATAAAAAAGTTGGTAGTCTCACAAATATTTTGTACCTTTATAGGTGATTTACAACAAGTTACAAATATATTTGATATGACTACCGATTACAAAGTTACAGAATTATTTTGTATTATAGACGAGTTTTGCAAACATTTTGATGCAGAAAATGCAGGAAACCTACTTGAAGACAATAGCGGAACCAAGCGTAGACGTCGTCAAGCGTCGTTGTCCGACAGTGAAATCATGACCATTCTGTTGTATTTTCATTTTGGTACATTCCGCAATTTTAAGCACTATTACCTGTTCTTCATTAAGGGTACGATGAAGTCGTATTTTCCGAAAGCTGTGTCGTACAACCGCTTTGTGGAGTTGGAAAGCCGCGTGTTCTTCCAGCTCATGTTCTTCCTTAATCTGGGAGCTTTCGGAAGATGTACTGGCATAACATTCGTTGATTCCACGATGATACCCGTATGCCATAATCTCAGGAGATATGCCAATAAGGTATTCAAGGGAATTGCCACTGACGGAAAAGGAACAATGGGTTGGTGCCATGGCTTTAAACTCCACCTTGCGTGTAATGACAGAGGCGAGATAATTGCGTTTGTACTTACTGGCGCAAATGTCAGTGATAAGGACCCGAATGTATTCAAGGTTCTTGCTAAACGGTTGTATGGCAAGCTGTTCGCTGACAAAGGCTATATTTCACAGAAGCTGTTTGACTTCCTCTTTGAGGATGGAATACAGCTGGTGACAGGGTTGCGCGTAAACATGAAAAACAAGCTGATGCCGTTCTATGACAGAATGATGCTGCGCAAGAGATACATTATCGAAACAATTAACGACATGCTGAAGAATACGGCACAGATTGTACATTCGCGTCATAGGTCTGTGAACAACTTTGTCATGAACCTCATCTCAGCATTGGGAGCATATTGTTTCTTTGACAACAAGCCAATGGCATTGCAAGGATACTGCATCGAAGACACGAAGCAACTTTCATTGTTCTAAAGACAGAATAATCTCTTTCGATTCTTTATATACAGCCCATGTCTGATGGCATGGGAAGAGAACTCGCGTATCTGTCTTCACATGCAACTAATCGCTATTTTATCCCGAACTGGGGTATATATTATAACAACTTTTATGTAATTTCTTGATAAAAACAGCATATCGTTAGAAAAAAGAGACATTATTGAATAATAATCATTGGCAAGAAAGCTAAAAGCTGACAAAGTGTAGATAGTGGAGTTTAATCGAGTAGGAGGTAAACACTAATCATAGGTGTTATCTCCTACTTTCGTATTTACCGACCTCTCACACCACCGTACGTGCCGTTCGGCATACGGCGGTTCCTATTTTGGGTGCCATTCGAGATACGCCCCCATTAAAGTTGCATACCCTGCCCTACATAGATGCTCTTTTGTTATAACTCTATGCAGTATGTAGCTATCAGCTATTCGCCAATAGCCTTTGCGAGTATTACCCCATTCGTACGCTTTGTGTTTACTAATACCACATCTGATGAGGTTTGCCACTTTTGTCTTGACTCTCTTCCAAGATTTCCATATACACATGCGTATTCTACGTCTTAACCATTCGTCTGTTTCAAGCAAGAGACGCTTCATATTAGCAAGATGATAATAACCTACCCACCCTTTTATGTATTCTTTCAGTTTTTGCTTTCTCTTGGCATATCCCCAACCATTGCTGCGACTTGTCAGTTCTTTCAACCTTGACTTCATCTTGGCTTTGGATTTTGAATGCACCGTGAGATGGCATTTGCCTTTCATCACATAAAAGGAATAGCCGAGGTATTTCACTCCTCGCACATACGACACTACGGTCTTTTCCTTGTTGACTTTGAGATATAGAGCATTCTCTATAAATCGGGTTATGCTCTCCTTTACTCGCATTGCAGCCCTTTTGGACTTGCAGAATATCATCGAGTCATCAGCATAGCGCACAAAGGGAAGTCCTCTACGTTCGAGTTCTTTATCCAATTCGTTAAGCATTATGTTACTCAACAATGGACTTAGAGGTCCGCCTTGAGGTGTTCCTTCTTCGCTCGTTTCAAACAAGCCTTTGTTCATTACACCACTTCGGAGATATTTGTGTATAAGACTGACAACTCTGCCGTCTTTGATGGTACGGCTGAGGATTTCTATGAGTTTGCTATGGCTCACGGTATCGAAGAAGCGTTCAAGGTCAAGGTCGACTACATATATGTAGCCTTCGTTGATTATCCTTTGCGCTCCTCGTAGTGCGTCATGGCATCCTCTTCTCGGACGGAAGCCGTAGCTCGTCTTGGAGAATTGGTTCTCATAGATGGGAGTCAATATTTGGTTTATGGCTTGTTGCACCAGACGGTCTACTACTGTAGGTATTCCCAACAGGCGCATCTTGCCATTGTCCTTGGGGATTTCTACCCTTTTCACTGGGTTCGGACGGTAAGAACCGTCCATCAAGGAACGGATGAGTTCATCCTTGTTGGTCAATAGCCATGGGAGCAACTGCTCGCATGACATCTTGTCGATACCACCACAGCCTCTATTTCTCATAACCGCCTTGTAGGCTCGGTTGAGATTTGCAGGACTAAGGATTTGCTCGAAAAGGTGTTCCTTGTCGAATGGTACTTCCACGATGTTGTCTTCACACATCCACATAAAGGTCTGCACTCCTCCATACCATTCGGTTTCCGACCTATCTCTTTGGGGGCAGCCATTAACTTGGGATAATGTTTTCTGCATTCTTTCCTTCATGAGGTATGTTTCAATTACTATCGTTTAATTGTTAGGTTCTGCCCTTCGTGCAGCGTTATCGAGTATTGCACTACTATGGCGTCTGCTGACTTCTCACGGCAAGCTTTACTCCGCTTCTTTCGTAAAAAAAAACTATTTGAAGCGTCCGTGAGACCTCCCCGGATAAGGGCATTGTCTTTCCATCTTATACCTACTTCATTTACACCAACCATTCCGAATAGCAATAGGACTTTGATTTGTGATGCAATCTTATCCATGGTCAAATGCCTTATATGAAGTTTCTGTCCGTTAGGTCAGATATTTGTCGCCAGCTTCCTTCAGATTCCACCTCGCGATGGACACCCTTGCCTTTGACTATGCAATTCCCGCTATTAGGGCTTGCTCGGGACTTCCACCCGTTAGACAATGCTCATGCCGAGCGTACATCGAAAAAGGATGGCAGGAGTATCAATCCCGCCATCCTTTTCAAAATATAATTTTTTATCGATAACTCTTGCGATCGATTTTTCCATTAAATGTACGCCGCACATCAGCAATCTCACCATATAATACAGGAACTTTATGAGATTCTAATTTAGATTTGAGGTAATTCACCAGATTCTTTCGATTATAATCGACATCTGGTACAATTAGCAGTTTCAATACTTTTCCAACAACAGGATGTGGAGCCTCGATACAAATGCAATCTTTCACGCCAGAAAAAGCCAATGCAATGTCTTCAACCTCTGTAGGAGCAATCTTATAACCTCCAACGTTTATAACATCATCACTTCGTCCATGCAGTCGTAACCTACCTTTCATATCTATAGATCCTAAATCTGCTGTAATAAATATCCCATCATAAGTTTTTTTCCTTACACCCAACGACACCGTCGTCTGTAATGAAAAACGAGGATTGTTTCATTGGTGTACCCAAACAACCTGCCAAACATTCGCCATCATTATAATTAAAAGTAGAAATAATGCCTGTTTCTGTAGATGCATAGGTGTTGTAAAGTCGAGTTTGAGGCAAAACTTGACACAACAGATGCATATCTTCTAATGGCATGGGAGCTGTTCCCGTTTCTATGAAATCTATCTTATTAGCATGCGATGTCAATTTATCCTTTACAAAAGTCAAGAGCATACGTATGCAAGCTGGAACCAAGAAGGTTGCCACCTTGGTATTCGCATCATCTATTACCTCAAAGGGTTGGGTAAAGACTTTGCTTTGGATATTCTTGCCGTGTTTCCTTTATACGGTCATTTCGATTGTCTATTTTGTCGCATCATACATAGACAAGTAAGCTGAGGATGGGGTGATGTGGAGTCACCTCATCCTTTTGCCTTTTATAGTCTATACTTCTTTTTCTTCCCAATTTTTCCAAGAGACTTGAACTTCTTGGAGATGCACTTTTTATTTCTATATTTACATGCTAAAAGTTATACCATCCTCAGTGTCCCATGCGCGAGGTATCTACCTCCTTGACCGTCTTCTCCTTGTAGCCACCAAACTTATAGATAACTGCAAAAGTGGCTGTAGCCCAATTATTAGCTATCTTCATGCGGTAATCTTGATTACCTTGTACGGAGCGAGTATCAGCTCTGTTGTTGAATATATTGCTTCCATTGATACGTAGTCCCCATTTTCCATCTCTTGAAGTCCATTGCAATTTTGCGTTCATTCTGAAAATAGAATTTACGTCATAAACACCTTGTATTGTTTTCGATTGAAAGAATGGATTAAGTATAAGGCGTAAGTCTTGTGTACGACAAAGTTTTATCGATGCTGTGCCTCCAAGTACTGTAGATAGTTTCTTGCGGTCGAATGGCAAATCGAAGAAATGGGTACTCTTGTCGTGCTTGTAAATTCCAGCAGCAAATACGTTACCATTGAGCCATTTACCAACACTGAATATCGCAGAAGTTTGCAGTCCAAAACTATTGTCATAGTCAAAGTTGGTTTCCTTCATTATTACTGCTATACGGTCTGTTGTCTGGTATGGCAATTGAACGGAATAATCTGGTTTTAGACTTGCAAAAGCCATCAGCGTATAACGTCTTTTTATCTGCCACATGAGGTTGACATTATAGTAGGAGTATGGCTTTAGATTTGGATTACCATGTATCTCTGTGTATGTTGAAGAGTAATACACGCTGCTCATCGTTGACCAATAGCTCGGGAACTCAGAATTGGAGCTGAATGACAAATTTAGTACATGATTGTCATTGATGTTCCACAATGCATTAAGTGATGGGTATATGCGCCATTTATTCCATATTGGAGAGTGGTATTGCTCAGCCATAACAGATGCTTCAAGACTAACCGCCTTGTTTATCTGTTTGCTGAAACTTGCATATATATCCCATATCCGTTCATTAATGTCCACGCTGCTTGTTGCGTCAGGCAAAATGTTTCCTTCCTTGTCAAATGTGGTCTGATAACTATTGTTACTAGTGAATTGTCCTTTTAAACCATACGACACCCCCCAACCATGTGCCAACGAATGAGTTTGGTCTGCGGTAAACATCCATTTGTTGATTGTCTGCTCACTGCCACTTGTTAGGTAGCGTTCAGTTGCTGTTGCGTTTTCATCCACATACATAGTACCATCAAGTGCTTGTTGTTGAGGAGTACGATATTTTGTATATGAACCACTTACGTTAAGTCCCCAAGGAAGCAGGTAGTTCACATCGACATTGTGCAAATACACATGGCTGTCATAATGCCTTCCACTTACACTTGTACCTGTCGTGAAGCTGTTTGAGCAAGACTTATCCCATTTACCCGTATAGGCAACGTCGAGTCGATGATTCTTACTAAAAGCATAATTCATACCAAGTCGATAGTCATGAACAATTCCAAATGACTTCTGCTTAGTTTTATCATTATAATTTACACGCTTGTTTACCAATGGATGGTTGGCTATATGTGAATTCTCACCGTATGAATTGCCGTCTATAAATTGGTATTGTGCATCCAATCCAAACTTACCTCTTTGCATAGAAAGGTAAAGATTTCCGAATCCTTTTGCATATTTACTTTGCTGCAATCCTCCTATTATTTGTCCCGAAAACTGTTTCGTACCAGCATAATCTTTCGTGATGATATTTATTGCCATACCTCGAACATGATAACGTGCAGGAGCGGCAAGCATCACTTCTGCTTTTGCCAACTGTGCAGCAGACATAGCTTTTAATCTGTCAGCCAACTGTTCTTGTGTCAGAGTGGTGGCTTGTCCGTTAACAATAAGTGTCACCTCGTTTCCAGAAAACTTTATGCTACCATCTACATCACTAACACCAGGAATGTGTGTGAGAGCTTCATAAGCGTTATCGGCAGGTAATTTTTCTAGTAGATTTGGCATATTGTACACCATTTTCCCTTGCACAATTTTCACTATAGGCTTTTCTGCTTTCACAACAACTTCTGGTAAATTCTTATATAATTTATTAATATCTATAGAATCGTTATTGTTTTCTAACTGTGCAGATAAAGTTTGAACAGAAAATAATAATATTGTTGTTACTAAAAATTTCATATTTATCCTATTTTAAGTTGGGTGTTATTACAGGGCTATTATTTGTTTGTCTCTTTAACAATTTCTCCATTGACCTTTGAACCAATGGCCCGACAGGTAATTCAAAATACATTTTTTTTCCTATTTTAATAGAAGGAGTTATGATTGGTTCCATTTTCCATTGCTTTTGAAATGCATCATAATATCTTCTTGCACCTAATTTCACTCCCATTTTTTCTCCCTCGTATTTTATCCAACCACCATATGAAGTTGTTTCTATAAAGGGAAAGGTTGCCATAGAAAAATAAGGATTAAAATCATATATTGTACCATAAACAGCTAAAGACCAATGTCGAGATATTTTATATTCCAAAAAGCCATTTATACCCAACTGCGTTGTTATTCCTCTTGTTGCATATTGATTAGCTATGACACCTGTCTTTATGCAAAAATTGTCATTTTGATAATTTAATATGATTGCAGCACTTTTGTTTTTTAATAAGTTAACATATGTATTTCCAGATGAAATAACATGTATTCCTAAATTCTTTATTCCAAATATTCCATCTCCAAATAAATTATAGGAATTGATTAAACTTAAGTGCTTGGTTGAATCCTGTTTATTATAGGATTCTATACCCCCCAAGGACATGAATTCATTTTCAGATATAATCTTCAGACCTTGTTCTTGCAACATTATAGGTGTTGCTGTATTCAATGACGGATGGACGAAACGAGTTGCATCCTCTTCTGAAAAAGGTAGATGCTTTTGTCCTTTCTCCATAAAAGATTGGGCATGACAATTACTAACTGCAAAAAATAATGCAGTCAATATTAAATATCCACTTATATAATTTTTTATTTTGTATATTCTCATGCTCCTAAAGCCTACGAAAGCCAATGGATTCCATTGACTTTCGTATAGCCTTTAAAAATTAATTCCTGTTCCTATTCCAACATCACCAACATCTCTGATTTTTGGTTGGACATAAGCGGTTCCGAAACCATTGGACTCTTCAAGTCCTGTGTTAGTCATCTCATCAAGACAATCTAACGAAGAATCATCAATAATGTTCATACTTATAAAATATTAAAGGTTTTAATAATTGAGACGCATTCTTTTGATTGCTTTCCAACATATAAAAGTCCGACATCTCTTAATTTGTTAATCTCAGTTTGTACAAGATCTTTTGGACATTCTAACAAATCTGACAATTTATCAATGGGAACTATACTTGCATCAGTAATTCTTAGTATTTTCCATGCAATGTCAGATTCGTCAAAATCTATAATTCTCACAGAAGCAGAATTGTAAAATTCAGTATAACGGACTTTTTGGTCAGAAATCCTTACTAATTTATACGAATAACTATTTTTAGCATAATGAGTTTCTATACTTTCAAAATAGTCCCATGCATGAAGTTGAAATTTTCTCACAAATTGATAGATGCTCAAACTATCTTCAAATGCCAAAAAATTTTTTGGAAGCATTTCTTTGACAGAATCAGAATACATTGAGTCCAATTCCGACTTATTTACATTTTTATAATATCTAGATGCATTATTTATTGCGAGAGAAGAAATCTCATGCTTATACTTTGTTCCTAAGTGGAAAAATCTCATAAAATGAAGATTTTGCACACCTTCTTTTACGTCTTCAATGTTCTCTTCTATTAATCCACGCAATACGTTCATTCCACCGACATGGATATTAAATTCATTCGCCCATTTTATAAAGAACAAATTGCTAGCAAAAGTATTTTTCTTGTCAATTTTTGACAATAAAACATCACTAGGTGATTCATATCCTATTTGGACATGAATAAATCCAGCTAAATGCATTTTCTTTATTGTTTCAAAATTTATACCACGAGTAATAATTTCTGCTAGCATTACTCGGAATTTTGGATAATACTTCTTGATTTCAATAAGGTTGTCTAAGAGTATGTTAAATTTTTCTCTGTCTTTGCCTATAACATCATTGTCAAGAAATGTATAATCATAGACAGAATATTCTTTTATATTATTTAATATCTCTTCTTTTATAATGTCAGCACTTTTATGACGATACTTATAACCTTGATTAAGGAAACAAAAGTGGCATCGATTCCAATGGCACCCTCTTGCACCTTCAATTGGAAACATAATGTCTTTATGCTTTCCTTTATAAACATTAAAAAAATCAGAGAAATCATTATATGCCAATTTGTCCAAGTCCTTATATTCTTTCTTTAATATAGAACTTTTGACAATGGCATTTCCTTTACGAAAATAGCACTGAGACAATGTATCTAAATCTTTGCCACTTAATAGTCTTTTTGCCAAATCAATGACAAAAAACTCGCCCTCACCCCATGAAGCAAGGTTTATATACTTAAAACTGCGAATAAATGCTTGTGCCTGTTCTGGATTTCCGATTCCACCAACTGTAATAAATAAATTTGGATTTAATTCCTTGAGAATTGAACCTACAACGTATGCTGGTATCCATTGAAATAGACTCATGGACATACCAACAAATAGACTATTTTTAATATTATAGTCTATGCAAATTTTACTAACCACAGATTTTAAATCATGCACACAATCACGAATATGTTTTTGAAAATCAAAGTTATTTATCGTATATTGTGGTTTAAGAGCTCTCAAATAGAGTTCCTGCTTTATCAAAGCTTCTGTATCGTTACGTTCAATTGCTATATAAGCAAAGAAAATACCTAATGAGGCTATATCATCATCTAATGATTTCTTTTCATTGAAAAAATATCGCAAAAGAATATCCTCTAATAAGATATTCCAATATACAATCTGGACATCAATACCTACCTCCTGCAATGATTTCTTCAAGACAGTCATTGCAGGAGAAGGAAGATATGTTTTTGCTGGTGGGTACCAACATAGTGTTACAGTGTTTTGACTCATACAATTTTCTTTTTTTGGGTTCAAAGATAATAAAATAAATTGAGTACATCGCATATCTTTATTTAAAAAATCTTATTTTGGTTGTTTTTAACAATAAAAACACACCTGATTACATATACAAAATTACCAACCAATTTCTCGTTAACTTTATCAATGTTAAGGTTGTTATTTTTCTATATTACTTCACTAGTGTCCGGATAAAACCTCAGAAGAGGTAACCCTCTATATATTGTGACTCCAGACAATTAATACTTATTTCTTTAGTTACTTTGAATATGGAACGGATACATCTTACTTAAACAGAAGCGGGCCAATAGACTTTGATATTGTATGAAGTGTCTGTGGAATATTGAAGTGTTTCTTCTCTATGATATGTAGCAGATAATCACAAACAGTAATCCACAACTGAAGATAAACGGCATTCTCCGTAGGGTCATAGAACTTCTTGATATGTAGATGTTGTTTAATCCGGCTAGGACTGACTAATTCTTTACTTGTTTTTTTGCATAAACTTTGTGTTGATTTTTTAATACTGTCAAAAACAAAAAGGGCTGACTCCCTAAAGTGAAATCAGCCCAAATTTTACACAATATGCCATTTGGAATAGGCATAACATTATGTTCTACAAACTTAATAAACCATATAAGAGAAAACCGATACCTGCTACGTATCCTTGAAGTGATGATATATAGGCATTAGTCCTCTTTGAAACTGGATTCTGTTTGTTATCATAATAGGTGTAGCAAGAGCAGATAATACCTAAATATATTGAAGTATAGGCATCATATTTCTGAAACACAATGTTCAATATCCCCAATGTTATACCACACAAAATCCATACATGGCAAAAATACCAAAATACTTTTCTATTTCTACTTTTTTTTAGGAGAAAGAGAATAAATGTACAACTAATAAGAAGTACACACCCCCACAATAAATGTACCATACATTATTCATTTTTATTCTGACTTTTGTTATTTTCTTGCTCTTTTTTTTCTATAACTATATCAGTTAGCCTTTCTACACCTGATTGTTTCAGTTTACGTCCTTGGTCAATTATTTCTGTACCAAGATTAAATCCTTCTTCACCGATTTTCTTTCCAAATCCTGGTAAGAATTTATTTAAAACTTTTTCAGTACCTTTTTCTAATAGTCTAAAAGCAACCCCTTTAAGTCCGTCACCCATATCCCCATTAGCAAAATCCAAGACCAATTCTCCTGCACTACCTACTGATGATATAGTATTGCCTATTACAGACATAGGAACACCAACTTCAGCCCCAACGACGCTTAATGTTGTAGCATATCCTGCTAACGATATACCATCTCCTATATCTTGTACTCTTTGAGATGCGGTTGTATCAAATTTATAATGTGATGTAATTGCAAATTCTCCATTATTTACACTATATGTATTATATGTGTATTTGAATTTACTGGTAGTTGCATCTTTATTTTCAATGATAGGTCCCGCTTTTTGTTTATGCCAAAGATTATACCATGTACGTGATATATTTGCCATCCATTTTTTACTAAATTTTCCATCATGATCAATATAAGCTACAGGATTATTGATGCAATAGGCATAAGTTGTAATATTTGAAGTTTTTTCCTGCATTGGGTCTGTACTTATCCACAAGGAAACCCTCGGTTCATAGTATCTCGCCCCATAGTAATACAATCCCGTCTCCTCGTCGAATTCCTTCGCATTGAAAAGGTAAGGTGTATTCCAGATGTTGTTGCGTTCCTCTATGAAAACCTCTCCGAAAGGCACATACTCAATATGCTGCACCACCTCTCCGTCAAGGTTGGTGATGTAACTACTGCTACCCAAGTGGTCTGGGTGGTAGTAGAACTGCATCTTCTCGTATGTATCCCCTTCTTGGAAGTTGTTCTTTGCAGCTCTCGCTAAAGCTCGTGTCTGAGCAGCCTCCAAGCTGCCGTCATTACAACAGAAGCCCTTGCCATCGACATAGTCGTTGTTGTCCTCGCCATTGTACGGCACTGCAAAGGTGGCATAATTATCCTTGATAACCTGCAACTGCTGGACATATTTTTGCTTATAGTCAACAGAAAGTCCATCAGTCTCGCTACCTGCATACTGGATGCGGCGTGGATCTGAGCCGTAAGAGGCGAAGTCACCAATCTTGGAAACGACACGCAGACTACCGATATAGATATGCTTGGTGTAACGTCCGCCTTGGTTGGCAACGAGGTAAGGAGATACATATAGTGAGAACTTGGCAGTGTTCGTGCGACCTCCTGCAAACTCTGAGTTCACATAAACTTGGTCACTCTCACCTGATGTCTTCACCGTACGCTCACCATCAGCATCATACCAATAGTTGGTCACAAAGCCATTGTCGTCGGAAGCAAGGAGACGGTTCTCCTCATCCCATTTAAGCTTGCGCTCTGCGGTCTTCTCGTCAGCCATGCCATCCTTCTTTGTACGGCTTGTGTTGACATAAACAAGATTACCGTTGGCATCATACTCATAAGCATGATTGTTGTTCACATTCTCGCTTTCTGAAGGCGTCTCCTCCGTGCGGTAGTTAACATCCTTCACATTTGCGAGTTGGAACTTCTTGCCTGTCTCTGTTCCATAGGTGTATGACAAATCATAACCTGCATTCAACGTACCGTTGAACTGCACATTGTTCTGCGTGAGAATCTGACGCTTCGATGTGATACGGTGCATATTGTCGTAACCCATCGCAAGAGTGTAGCTTGCGGTCTTGTTGTCAGCACCAGTATATGTACCTGTTGCGCTGACAAGACGGTAGAGTGCATCGTATGTATAGGTATGCGCCATCTGTCCGCCAGCCTTTCCACTCTGTGGAACTGACGCACCATTAACCACGCTGAGCACATTGCTCACCGCATCGTAAGTGTAAGCGTTATCCATAATGGTGTTGCCACCACTATTCACCGTGAGGTTCTGCAATCTGCGACGCTGTGGGTCGTAAGTGTAGAAGGTCTCAGCACCGTTGCAGTACTTCAAGTATGTGCGCTGCTCGAACTTGTCATAGCCGATCTTGCTCACATAATCGTAGCCGTATGACTTGTAGCCATGAACCTTTTCAAGCTGACCACCGAGATTGTAAGAGTAAGTAATCTTCTCCTCATCAGGATAAATCATCTCCAACAGACGGTTGTGGCTGTCGTAAGTCCATTGCGTCACATAGGTTGCTATCGCCTGGTTAGGCACAATCATTGTGCGGCGAGTCTTGGTGACTTCGCCCATCTTGCCATAGAAGTATTCAATGGCACCTGTTCCGTCCTCACGGAGCATCAAGCGACCGATACGGTTCTGAGAGGCGTTGCGACCACCGTAGTAATACTTCACGTTGTTCTCCGGGTGGTCAGGATAGTTGATACCTGTCAGACGCTGATAGTCGTAATCGTAGGTGATGAACTTGCCTTCCTTCGCAAGGTTGGCAGTCTGCTTGGTCAGCACATTGCCGAGCGCATCATAAGTGAAACTTGTGATGCCGCTTGCAGGATGGTTCACCTCTGTACGGCGGTCACCCATGTCGTAAGTAGAGGTCGTTACATTGCCCTCCGTGTCGGTGACACGAACAAGGCGCTGTATGCCGTCATACTCAAACGAGGTGGTAATCTCACCGTCAGGACCGCTCTTCTGGATGGTCTTCAAGGTCTTGCCAC
>ENA-OXQY01000167-OXQY01000167.1-human-gut-metagenome-genome-assembly--contig:-NODE-167-length-21387-cov-6.854022_pt1 | contig 21387 bp, 27 predicted proteins | sample MGYA00249588_ERZ652575 | MGnify/ENA primary metagenome ERZ652575 (study PRJEB26925, sample SAMN05826562) | human gut metagenome | biome: ENVO:2100002; feature: ENVO:00000062; material: ENVO:00002003...
CTACACGTAAGGAGTCGTCGGCAGCGTCAGATGTGTATAAGAGACAGCTTCTACTGAAACCCCCATAGTCCTATGTTAAAATATTTAGTCCTATCCATTTTTTCTTTATAAATGAAGGTGATATTTTATAGTAACTACCCTCCCACCCTATCAGAGGAGTAAGCTGTAAACCGTATGTTCCATTCCATTGGACTAAATTTTTGGCCTGAAGGAATAAAACATCCGGCTTGCAAATTCAGCACCTCACACCGTATGAACCTTCATCAGCTCAGGATTATCCGGCGTGATATGCTGACCGGTAATTTGCAGCAGCTCATATTTTCCCCACCCTGGAAAGAACCGGCACCTGAAGGCACCGGAACAGGCGGAATCTCGAAAGGGCATCCTTTTGGGGTGACTGAAGCTTTCCTGCCTTTTGTCTTCTTGCACTTTCCGCCCCGTATCGCATACCTTTCTCTCCTCTTCCTTCGGTGTCGTATCTGTCGGCTGCCATAGGCCGGTTACCGCCCGGTTTCATGCCGTACATTCTGAAATATCCTTTCGTTTTACAGTGATACACCCTTCTCCGTTAGTTGGTCAAGGCAGGCCCGTTCATGCGGCTTCGTCTGTCGGCCGATGTATGTTCCTTCACCTTGTCCGGACAGCACGGTTACTTTCGGAAGAACACTTGCTTTGAATGTCAAAACGGTAGTGCATCATTGCGTAACCTATACGAATGGAATACTTTTTCAGATGAATTTCCGGCGAAGTCAAATCATATTTCCTCGTGCAAATTTATAGGAACAGCTTCCACTTTTTTCCGAAAGTGTCCGGTGGCCGATTCGCAAATACCGGCTGTGCCTATTAAGTCCAGAATCTTCCTTTTTTATGCCAAAAAAGCGTATTCAGTGATTAATTATTTGCTGCCATCTTACCCGATAAATCATACAGGAATCTTCCTTTTTCTGCTTCTCACAAAAAGCGTATTCCAGCATGATTTCCCGTTTACCACGCAGCCTGTTCCTTTATTGGGGCACCGTAAAAATGATTATTAACTTCTAAAATTCATACATTATGAAAAAGATTGAAAATTCCTTCGTAGTATCAGGTTACGTATCCAATGACGCACAGATCCGCAGTTTTGAAACAGCAAGTGTAGCCCGCTTCTCGATAGCTGTGAGCCGAACAGAGAAGAAAGGTGAAGAAACCTCCTATACATCGGCCTTCCTGCCAGTCGAATCCTGGCGCAAGAACGAGGCAGCCGGTTCGTTTGACAGAATCAAGAAGGGTGAACTCCTCACTGTAAAGGGCTATTTCAAGCCTGAAGAATGGACGGACAGTGAGACCGGTCAGAAGCGTAACCGCATAGTCATGGTAGCCGTCGAGTTTTATCCGACCCCGGAGAAGGAGGAAGAGGAGAAGCCGGCTCCGGCACAGAAGAAGGCGAAAAGGGCAAAGAAGGCCGAATCGAAATAGAAAGGTGGCTTCGGCCACCCTTTTTTTATGCCCTTTCGAGGATTGTTCTTGCGTACACGCAGACTCATACTCCCACCACCCTGCTAAGGTATGTATGGTTCCTATGCTGTGGAACCATACATTCGATTCGTTTACGCATCATCTTTCGGATGATGTGTTCTCTTCTCTTATTGCTAACCCGCTTTCCCCACCCACCACCCTACATTAAGGTAGCTCCTTCGGGCTGATTGCGATAGCGTACACGCAGACATCATACTCCCACCACCCCGCTAAGGTATGCATGGTTCCTGTTAGCCCTCACTTTTGTTCGTTGGCTGCGGAACCATGCATTCGGTTCGTCCTCGCATCATCCGAAAGATGATGCGCTCACTTCCCTTATTGTTAACCCGCTTTCCCCACCCACCGCCCTCTTTGGAATATTCATTATTTTTCGATTGTCTATGTTTGTTCTTTTAGTCTGTCCGCTTCCTCACTATTAGTCGAAAGATCCCCATCTGAGAGCCTTTATTTTTTGACGGCAAAGGTATAAGGGTCAGTGGAAATGAAAGAGTTCCGGCCACGGCCTTTGCCCTGGAAAAAATAACGATGTCGTCATGCCTCCCCAACATTTTTTCCGTTCAAAACTTTTCTGATTCCACTTTCCCATACCTGTTTAAGCCGCAAAAAAAAGGCTCAAACTCAGATGGGGAATGATTCTCAATCTAAAAAAAAAGTCAGCGGACAAAAGACCAAACCCAGACAAGGGTTTTTAAAAAAAAGGTCTAAATCTCGCTGAAGAATAATTCAAGTTTTAACCCTCTAAAGCATACGGATATGGCAGCAACATTCGGCAAATACCCAAGTTTAGACAAGCAGTGGCGAAAGATGATGTATTCTTTTTATCCTTATCTTTCGACAAAGAATAGAAATGCAACTCAAGAAGAGTGGAAAATCAGAAGGTTGATTTGGGACTTCAAGGACGGCAAGGCATTTGCTTATGTGGCCAATTTGGTTGCTAATAAGTTAGTTCAGCTTTATGGAACAGAAACGAAGAATATTATTTTTGCCTGTGTTCCAGCTTCAAGTGCAGAGAAGAACGAGAAAAGATACAAGAACTTTTCTTCTATGGTTTGCCAACTTTGCGGAATGTACAACGCTTATGACCATATCAAGGTTAAGGGAGAAAAATCAGCCGAGCATGATAATGTAGATAAGAACGACATTCACAATAAACAAGAAATAGAGTTTGACCGAGATTTTTTCAAAGGCAAAAAAGTAATAGTATTTGATGATATTCTTACAAAGGGTTTTGCTTACGCAATCTTTGCCAACAAAATTGAGAAATTAGGTGCAGAAGTATTAGGGGGATTATTCATAGGTAAAACTGTTTTTAATAACTGATATGAAACCAAAAGAAGAATATACAACAAAAAAAACAGGTCTCTTCCAAACTGAGGCCTTGTTTTTCTATACTTATTTCGCTCACAATGGACTGATATTTAAGACAACTGCTGCCAGTCTTGATTTTTGTCGGAAGTTGCGGGACAGATGGCGACGCCATCTGTCCGCTTCTTTCACCGGACACCGACACATAACAGACCGTCAGCGGACCGCAGAAAAGGTGATGGAGGCCATTATGTTATGCTATAATGACGGGGTTAGATTTTTTTATGCAGGTGGGGCAATGGGCTTTGACACAATAGCGGCAGAATCTGTGATAAAACTTCGTTATGACTATCCGGACATTGTTCTGATTCTTGTTGTGCCTTTTCCGGAACAGGATAAATTATTCAGTGAAGGGGACAGGAAAAGATATGTTGAGATTCTTGGCCAGGCAGACGAAGTGGTGACAATCTCAAATAGCTACACCGATTACGCTTATCTGAAACGTAATGATTATATGATTTCTCATTCTTCCCGTCTTATTGCCTATTGGGATGGACATTCGCTTGGGGGAACGTCTTATACGGTAAGAAGAGCAAAAGAGAAAAAATTGGCCATCTATAACCTATCAGTGTAGGTTATAGATGGTTCTTCTACTTTTTCATTGAAGAAGTAGCAAAAAGAACGTCTTTGAAAGCCCAAATGCTTATCTTTGCTATTATCGGTTTATATTCTTGTAGAATTATGTATGCGCACGAAAGACTTGCTTAAAATTGCAACCCAGGGAGATTTTGCTGTTTTACGGATAGTCAAAGATGATAATAATTGTTTCCTGCTTAAGAGATTGATTGCATCTAACATACCGGTATGGTGTGTCGAGGTAAAGTCTTCAAACCTTTCTGATATAGAGTTTCAGCTTGAAATATTACAGGGTTTCTATAAATATATTCTGAATATTACCGACCCACTCAAAAAGTCAGACATTATCAATCTTACTAAAGTCGGTTTTAAGGTCATTCGCCTGTCACCTTCAAATAAACTTGTTATTAAGCAATTCAACCCGTTAAAAGGATCATGGATTAAACTCTCTGCTTTTTCCAGTGTGTCTTCAAGGAATGATTTCCTGTTAGAGGCCTTGTGTGACAGACATACAGTCCTCGCAGACTGACCTTGTCTGTCAGATTCAGTATGATAATAAAAAGACCGCCTTTAATCGGCGGTCTTTTCTATGGTAACTGCTTTCAGGTCATCGTTCCAGTCCTTTCTTTGGGGAAATTCCGTATTTCTGACCTGATATGCCTTATCTTTAAGTTCGTTGCCCTCCATGTGCTCTACATCATGCTGCGATTCCCTGAGATAGTTATCCAGCCATAGTGTATATTTGTATCCCTGCTTGTCGTTATCAAAGATTGTGTGAACACTTTTGACCTCGTTCTTATGCATGATGATACGTAGCAGTTGCATTTGTCCTTCGGTCAATGTCCCTTCGGTTGAGACATACACAAGATTCAGCTCTGTGTCATGATGGCAAAGCTGGTAATGGGATATGCAGTCTATGATGGATTCGCCGACGTACAGTATATCGATAGGCCTGCTTTTATCATAGTTGCTTGTGGCCAGGCAGTCAAATTTCCCTCCGATGATACCTTTGAAAGTTTCATTTCGCTGTGATATTGCCTGAACACCCTTGTCATTGTGCATCTTTACGCAGATGTTTCTGTATATGGTATTTTTGTTTCTTACTTCCCTTATCAGAAAGACATCTTTAAAGACAGGACTGTTTATGCTTTCTTCCGTTATGCCCCGTTTCTGAAGGTAGTTGCCGGTGTATGGCCTGAGCAGCTTCAGATACATGGTCAGTTCATCGGCACCCAGACTTGTGTTACCTACATCGTATCTGCTGTTCTGTGGAGTCGTTATCTGGTTGGTGTTGATGTAGTTCTGAAGGATTTCTCCGACTTCCCTTAGTGTAGGCAGCTTCCCAGTCGTTTCAAGCAGATGTTCTTGCATGATGTCAAGAATCGTTCTACCCCTGATGTTGTCACTGTGTACATCCCAGTAGGTATATTGGTTCTGTGAGTTTCTCTTAATGACAATGGTATGCGTTCCATTGCTCATCTTGGGGCAGCTGTTTGAGGAACCGGCCACAAATTTCCATCCCAGATTCAGTAAAAAATCCGGGAGGGAAATTTCTGTCTTTAGTCTGTTGAAGTCAACTTTCATTGTTGATTATCAATATTTTAATAGTACAAAGATACGAATTTATATCCATTTGGCCAACATTCTTCTTTCATATTGTCATCGAAAAGAAGTGAGTTTATTGGGCTATAGTTGTGTATCTCAGTTCACCGACCTTTCCGGTACCATTCTCTGGATCAATGCTTTTACTTTCATCAAAGACTGTTTTCCCGTCCTTGGTTATCTTCATTCTCACGGTCGCCTTCTCGCTGTTTGAATGAACAATTCCTTGTGCGGATATGTCCTTTACCTTACCTTCCGTGATGTAGGTTGCCGATGTGGGAAACTCATCATCTACAGAAGATGATGACACACCGGTGCCCTCGTTCTTGATATTCACTTTATCAAGATTAATGATGTGAGCAAACCCTTTTGCATCCGTTCCGCTTACCTCAATGGTTATCCGATAAATGCCGGCATCATTCCCTCCAGTTAAAGGATCATCTTTACTGCATGATGCTGTCAATAAACTCACTGCTGCTACAATTGTTGCAAAGATTTTTTTCATGATAATTCATTTTGTGGGTTAATTAAAATTTCTTTCCTGTCTCGTTTTTTGTGTCGTTTCAGCATGGTTGCGATGTTTGATTTTCGCTTCAACCGCTTTCAGAACTTCGTTCACATCATCTATTATCTTGACATAGTTCCGTTGCACGATTTCTTCCAGAATCTCCATTTCAAGCTGTTCGCTTCCCTGGTCAAGTCGGACGGGAAGAGAGAACGGAGGTATTTCCTTTTCTTCAAAACGGCACATATTCATTTGTGCATTGAAGAAAGGAGGCTGGCCCCCTGCAATCTTTCCAATGAAGTGTCCTGCTGACTGCCCGGCAACCTCACGGGCTTTTAGTACCTTTTCTTTCTGAAGGCTTTCCGTCCGGCTCCCTCCTCCGCTTTCCTGATGCGAGTAGCTTTCCTGGGCCTCTTTCTTCTCTCCGAAAAGGTTTTCAATATCCTTTGCAGTCTTTTCATTGCCGGTCATACCGTAAGCCTGTGTTCCACAAGAGGCTTTCAATATGTTCGCACTCTTTTCTCCATAGTCCCTGACTGCCTGGTTGAAGTCCTGTACTGCAAGAATCGTTGATACGTTGTGTTTTCGTGCTGTTCCAATAAAGGTGTCTATACCCTGTAATAAAATGGTAGGAAACTCGTCTACCATGAATACGCTTGTCGCTTTCCCGGGATTGTTCATCTGCGACATCAGCACACTGCCAATGCAGCTGATGGCTGGTGATACGGCTTCCTTGATGGTAGGTGCATTGCCGACACATAAGAGTGTCGGATGTTCCTTGTTCGTGATGTCCAAGGAGAACTCTTCTTCCGGAAGTGGCGAAAGTACCCAGAATATGTATTTGTTGTTCAGAAGAACAAGCGGTGTCTGAGCTGAAGAAACGGCACCTGCCGTCTGCTGCTGCGCACCGAGTTTCCAAGCTGTCAGCATAGATGACATGTTCAGTGCAATTTCCGGATCTTCGGATAGCCACTCAAATACAAGGTTGCTGTCCGAGAGGGCAAATGCGATGACATGAGGCAGGGTACATATTCCAAGGTTCCTTTCCTTGAAGCATTTATAAGCTATCGAATATACGTAATTTATTGCATTATTTGCCCAAAAATCTGTTTTTTCTTTCCAGCTTGCCTCAAGATTTTTCATTAGCGTCATGATAATGTTCCTGATGAACAGTGACTCATTCCCTTTTGACATATATTTGGGGGAAAGGACATTTACCCTTACCGTCCTTGACATGTCCACAAAGTTGATGTAAGCGAAATGGGGTACTTCACGGCCCTGCTTCCGGAAGTGCTCTATGCTTCCGTAGGCTATCCGGGAGAGTATGGGGGAGTTATCTTTTGTAGGGTCACCTTCCCAGTCATAAATGAACCCGGCATAGTTCCTTTCTGCACACTGATAAATCATTCCCTTAATCCAGCTTTCTGATTTACCCGAACCCGGACCTCCGTCTATATAGATGTTCTGCTGTGGCTTGTGGATGGTGAGCGGACCGTTGGCCGTTTCAAATTTAAAGTAGAACGGAGATTCCACGTTGCTCAATCCGAAGATGCTCTCATCTGACTTGACATGCCGTCTGAAGAAATATGGCATTGTCTTGATGACCAGCAGCGTATAAGCCACAAATATCACGGGAAACACAAACAGGTTATACCATTGTGACAGCTCACTGAAGCCAATGACAAGTATCGCAGCAGTCATTAATGTCAAACTCGTATAGAACCATTTTTTGCTTTCGTCACTTGGCTTTTTGTATGGAAAAAGAAAAGCCAATCCGGCGATGAGAATGACATAAAGGAAACGGAACATGATTCCCTTCACCAATATCTTTTCCCACATCGCCCGATTTCTGACCGGTTCGTACAAACCGTTCACTATTGCCCATTGGAACAGTACGGCTATCCCAATCAGGGTGGATAACAGTATCAGGATGAACGACAAGTCTTTCTTTTCTTTTTCCATAATTGTGATGTTTATGAGTTAGTTTCTTCCTTCTTTTCGCTCCTTCCAAGCAGTTCGACTCTGCTCACGTTCATGCTCACCGAAGGAACGCAGGTACCGTCCTCTCTCTTGAATACATCGATGAATATGTCACCGGTAACATACACTTGTGTCCCTTTCTTGATGTATTCCATGATTTTGGTATCAAAGTTTACGAAGCAGCTTATCCAAAGCGTCTTGTCCTCAGAATCTCCTGTACCTTTGAACTTTGATGATACATGAAAGTAAAATCCTTTTCCATTTTTGTTAGCGCGAGCGTCTGCACCCACGTAACCGATTAATTGTCCTGTAAACATAGTTTTTCGCTTTTAGGGTTAAATATTCATTGTTATTTCAGCTGATTGGGCCATCTGCTTGTCCATTTCAGCTGTTTTTCCTGTCTCTATATCAATGCCGAAGACCTTGCTTACGGCTTCCTTCCCTTCGTTGCTGTTGACATTGATGTGTAGTCTTTCGACCATAAGCAATGAGGGATTGTATCCGTTTTCCTTCAGCTCTTTCAGTTTCTCCTCGTTCCCCTGGCTGGCAGCAAGCAGGAACTGTTCATCCTTTGTCAGTTTCGGTTCCATGCCGTTTACCTTCTCCTGGATCATTGCACTTGCCTTGGCCACATCGGAAAGGATGGTATATATGAACTTCGGATCCCCACTCAGGGCTGACAGCCAGCTCTTCAGGTACATGGCATTCTCTTCCCGTATGCATGTGGAGAGCCCCAGAGACTTGCCGCAAGTAGCCGAGGTCAGTTCGGCAACCAGCTCCTCCTTTGCGTACTTCTTGTCTCCAAAAACCTCTCCTTTCTCCCGGCCAAGCAGCCCTTCCTCACCCGTTGAATGGGCCATTTCATGCAGAAGCGTAGAATAAAAGGACTCACCCGTGTCAAACTGCCCTTTCAGGGGAACGATGATATGACATCCTTCACCCCTCCTGTAATATGCGCTGTCACTTTCTCTCGGATAAATCGGACAGACCCATTGCCTTTCTCTGATGAGGGCATCCAACAGCGGCATCGTGAACATCCCTTTTTCGTCCTTCAGACTGGGTGACTTGAACTGTTCCTTCAGCTTCTCCCATTTCTCAGGTTGTACTTCCGGATAGTTTGTCTGTGAGACATTGAATACATTGTAGGTTTTCATATAAGGCGTGACCTTATATTCCTTCTTCTCGTCGTCTGAAAGATCCCGGTAGTCGTCTATGCTTATCTTGTTCCCGTTCTTGTCTCTTACTGAGAAATTCCAGTAAACTACCGGGAAGGATTTTTCACCCCTCATGATGGAGGCTCCGGCTTCCTTTGCCTGCATGAATGTCATGTACAATGGGGTGCTGTAACCCTTTTCTTCCGAAAGTAGGTACAGCATGAAGAGATTTATCCCATTATATACTCTGCCTTCAATGTTCTGTGGCAGTCCTCCTCCGCTTTCCGGAGAGAACCAGGGTTTCTTCCAGTCGTATTCCACTTCCTTGATTTTTTGAATCATGAGGTCTGCAAACTGTTTCAACGCCTTCTCGCCTGCTGAATCTTCTTTCATGACTTCTCGTATAAATGGTTGTTTTCAAATTCACATAGCCATCTGACGGCATTCTCGCTGGTGGGGGTTTCCCCTCTTGACTTCATGTCTTCGAGGTAGATTTCTGCCAGCTCCTCTTGGGCGAGCAGAAATTCAAGGTCATTGATGAGTCCATCCTGCCTTTTTTGTACAAGTTCATTATAGTCCATAATATAGGTTTTATAAGTCATTGAACATCTTGTTTACCGTATTGGCGATGGGTCTGGCCATCTCCTTTGTATTGTCAGGCTTGGGGCTGCTTGCCAGCTTCACATCGCCCAGGGTCTTCCCTTTGCCTTCCATACCGAAGATTTTCTGAACGGCGATGATGGTGTTTTCCTGGACACCGTTTTCTCTCATGACCTTGATGTCATGCTGACTGAGCTGGTAACCGCTTTTCTGAATGTCCTGGATGGACCTGAAGTTTCCTACCATTGCAGCTTCAATCAGCCGTGCCGCCTGCTTCTGCTGCTCACCCAGCTCATCGGGCTTCACCTGAAAGACCTTCTGAAGTTCCTTCATCTCATTCTCACTCAGGTTCTGTTCCTTTCCTGCTCCTTTGATATACTCTTCGCTCGGCTTATAGCCTTCTTCCCTGAGCCTGTCTATCTTGTCAAAGTCCCTTTTGCCGACAGCTTCTTTGAATTCGCTGTCCATGTCACGGGCTCTCTCCGCAGACGGCTTCTGCTCCATTGCCGGTTGATGGGCTTCAAGCTTCGGGCGCATTTCTTTAATAAGTTCCTGGGCCTTTCCTTCGGTTATGCTCTGGATATTTGAGAACTGAAGCCCTTTCTTGTCATCCGTGAGACTTATGTCGGCCAGAATATACCCTTCCTTGCTGTGCATGAGTTTGCTCTCCAACGTATGTCCGTTGGCGAGCAGATATTTATCCGCCTTGGTCAGTTTGTATCCGTCGTAATCCTTCGTCTTGCCGATTACGTTGGGGATTTTTATTTCCTTGTTTGACCTTACGATGACAGAGTTCAAATCCTTGTCGACCTGCAACATGATTGTACCTTTCTTGGTGTCAAGAGGAACAATGTCACCCCGCAGCAGACACTCTTTTTCTTTTTTGTTGAGCTTGTGTCCCAGCATCCTGTCCGGTATGGTCAGCGTTTCTTTCCGGTAAAAGACGGAGATACCGTTTTCGCTCAACCGCAGTTTCCCTTTCTTCTCGCCGATGTCCATCAGGTCGGACATGACTCCCTTTTCAAGCCGTGTACCTTTGCCGTCCAGCAGATTGCCGGTGCGATGGGCATACTCATACAGTTCCTGTCCGGTGTAGCATACCTTCCGGTCATGGTCTATGATGGTGAACCCGTCCTTGTTTTCCCCTTTTATGTCCGACCAGCGTATCACGTTGATGCCTTTCTTTTGCAGCTCCTCCAAATATGCGGGATCATTGGCCTTTCCCTTGTCAAAAAACGAAACGACCTTTTCCTTCGATGTCTCGATACGGTTGGCATTGCGGTTCTCCTGGGCTTTCGACCTGATCTCTTCCATCGAAAGACTGAGACTGTCACTGTCTTTACGGAACAGGAATCTGCCATCGTGATATTCCGTCTGATAGCCCAGCGTGTCTGCCAGGGCTCTGAACTGCCCCACATTATTGAATGAGTAGCTCTCAAATGCTTCTTTCAGTTTCATTTCATTTTCCAAATAAAGGTTCTGCTCTGATAATGTACTTGTTCTCAACAGCCAGTTTCATGTGCCGGCCACCACCCTTTTCATACAATTCTATTTCAAAGATTTTCTTATCCGGGATGGTAAACTTGTTAAATCCCAACACGAGCCTGTTGGCACTCTTTCCCTTTATCTTCGTCTCAAAATCCTTTGTGTAAATCGGCTCTATGGTCGTTTCCTGCTGGATGGCGTTCTTTGATTTCTTTATGTCGCGTTGGAAACATTTCACAAACTCAATGTCGTAATCTATATAAGATTTGTTTTTCAGGTCGAAAATAAAGAACATGAAATCCTCATGCACGTACAGGTTTGACATCGAGAGCTCAAATTTGTTCTTAACCTCTCCGACGCTGTATATGTTTCTTTTCTTTGTCCGCAGCTCCTGGAGGCATTTGTCCATCACCTCACTGTTCACATCGATATGGGCAGTATATTCACGCTTGTCGTCATAGTTATAAGTGAAGACAGAAGTCTCGTTCCTCCGGATGACAATGCTGTATGTATTCATTTTGTTGTCTATGACAAAAAGGTTGGAATTTTCAACCGCATCCTTTGCTGTCGAAACCTTCAGCTGATTGTTGTAGGTCTGCAAGGCAAAGGACATTTCATTGCCTTGTGTACCGTATATGATGTCTGATGGAAAGAAAAACTCTGCCACATGCATGTCACTGACATCTGCCTGATAGTCGTTGTGTTCCCACTTGCCGTTGTCTTCATAGATATTAGGGGACGGATCGACAAGACCGTTTGCTAAATATTTCACATGGTAAGTATAGACACTGCCGTCGATACATACGACGGTTACGTTTGTCTCCTTCTCAAAGTCTTCACTCTGTGCGCACAGTCTGACAACGTGGGGAGCTTCTTCAACCCTTTCTGCCGAAATAAGCTCTTTCTCCCCTACCTCAATGTCTGCGACCTGCACCGGGAATACCAGATGTTTCACAAAGTCAAATGAGACATAGATGTTTTTCGCTGTGATGTTTTCCTGCTCCGGGCTCTGGGCTTTCATGGCGATTGCGGCCAAACACAGGAACAATGCAATATATATTCTTTTCATACTCTTACTTGTAAAATGCGGTGAATACTGTTATCGCCCATAACAGGATGATGCAGGCGATGAATGAAACCGTTAGCGGTTTAATCTCTGATAACTTCTTTCCTTTCTTCCTGGACAGATAGATTCTGTACCCGAAGAAAACTGTCGCTATCGCAATAAGAAAATTCAATATGTCCAGGATCATAGCTTGTCAATTAATGTTTCCAAAGGATGCGGCTTTTCATTCTTGCTGTTCTGCTCAAGTTCCGCATACAGTCTCTGCAGCTCTTCCTGAACGGCCTTCCTTCTCAATTTCGATTCTTTTGTCTCTTCCTGTATGTACATCTGATAATTGCTTTTCAGATGTACCTTGACCTGTGACAGCTTCATGTTCAGAATCTGCTTGGCGATCTGCGTGGTGGCGTTTACTGCACTGGTGACTTCACTGGTCATGGTACCGATGGAGGCAAGAGGCATGTCAATGTTCTGAACCAGACCCTGCTGCATCCGCTTGGCAGCCTGGGCCTTCATGTTGTTGGGCAAGTTCAGGCCTTCCATCGCGTCATTGTCGAAAATGACGAAAGAGACTGGGCTGATTGTGTTTCCTACCTTCAGGGTGTTGACGACCACCTCAAGCCTGTTCGCTCCCAATGTCGCGACACCGTAAAACAGCGTGTTGGCCGGAATCTTCATGCCGCTGACGACAGCATCCTCCAACATTCGCATTCTCACCGTACTTCCGGTGACGACGGTCTGGTCACCATGGATGCAAGCCTTGAACAAGGTATTGCTGCTGGGTATGCTGACCTGCTGTTTCCTGACCCTTTTACCGTTTTCGGCAACATAGATGGGCTGGCTTTTGACCAGGCTGTCCATCGCGCTGCCGGGCTTTGGTGACTTCTCCTTGGACTTCTCTTTCGGCTTGTCATACTCAACAATCCTTTGGTACATCTTCTGCCTGTAAACATTGCTCTTTTCAAGCTCCTCCCTGATCTTTGCGTTCTTGCTGGCTTCCCTGATTACCTCATTCAGCTGCTCTTCATCTTCAATGGATGCGAGCTGCCTTTCCAACTGATCCGAGAGGTGATGCTCACTCCCATATTCACCCATTACGTCCGAATAGGGATTGCGCTGCATCCTCCTTATTTTCTCCAGTGTGGCCTGGTCGTATTTTTCGTTTCGGTTCTGCATGTCAAAATAGAAGTCCGAACCCTTTACTTGTGACTCATCCATGATTCGTTGCTTCTCCTTTTCCTCCTTTTCATCCTGCTTATACGCTTCAATCTTGTTGGTAGCCTTGTTCCCGGCCTCAGACTCCGGTTCCAGCAACACGTTCTGACTGTCTTTCTCATTCTCCACCACATCCTTCGGCGAGGTGTCATGTACAAAGAATACATACAGGAACAGGACTCCCAATATGACGGGGATGATCATCAGAAGCTTGTTCTTATCCTTCATTAGCTTGTTCGTTTTCATGTTCTTCCGTATTTTCAGGTTTACTACTATAATTATCTTCCTTGGCATCTTCTATGGGTGCCGAATAGTGGACGATCCAGTCCTCAATCTTGGCTCCGTGGGCATTTTCTTCACTCCGTGATACGTCATAGATGGAAAACTCCGCTTCTACCTTTCTTGATACCTTTCCCCTGGCTCTGTATCCGGTCTGGGTAAACACTATCCTGCCTGTTACAGGGATGGTGTTCATGTCAATGGCGATGTCATCGATGGTCACTCCATAGCGGATGTTTTTCTGCACAAGTGAATTGAGCATATTCACGTCATTGTATTCGTTCAACAGTTCTTTCCCTTTGTTGCCGATCAGGTTCAATGCGCTTGCGATATTCTTCTCATAGGTGTTCTCGTCAAAGGCATACCATTTCCCGACAAAAGTCCGTACATGGTTCATATACTCAAACTTTCTCATGTGGGAGGCCGGCATGCCGCTTGCTTCATACACCTCCCCGTTCTTGTCGATGACCAGTGCCTGGCTGTATGCCTTTTCCAGTTTGACTGTCAGGTAGACAATGCACGTGGCAAACGCGATGGTAAGGATGATACAGTATCCTACCGAAAGCCTTATGGTCATCTTTACGGCATTGTCGGCTCCTTTAAATTTCATCAGGTCCATATTCGCTATTTTTTATCGTCAATAATACTTTCTCCAATCGAGGCCGCAGCTCCCACATTAGTGGCTTTGGCCGCAGCTCCGGCTCCGCCCAGCAGGGCTATGGTGGCCGCAGTTGTCGCTATCGACATGACCTTTGAGATAACTTTCCCTGCATCGCTGTGTCCCACAATCTTCGATGACAGCCAGAAACAGCTGCAATATGCACCGATCAGGGCCAAATCCATACCGAGGTACTGGAGCTGCTGGGTCGCCATGTCCACCATGTCTGCCGGAGAGTCACAGAGCGCTTTCAAGGTCTGCCACATGATCTGGTTCAGGATGTTTATCACGGTAAAAACCATACAGGCGGAGCACAGCGTACCGAACCAGATCGACAGCTGTTTCTGAAATACCGGCAACATGCTGAAGGCAAAGACAAAGGGACCGAGTATGACAAGTATCTTGACTATTACCACGCCTATGCCCAGTATGATAATCTGAATGATCCCGACCAGAAGTGCGGCTGCGGCATGTACGACAAGGGCAACTATGTTGGCCGGGTTCAGGAGGTTGGCCAGCTTTTCCACACTGGACCTCAGTCCGGTCATCTCATCCTCTTCAGCCTTCTTGTCAAGTTCATGCTGCATGGCTCCGGTCGTATCCTCTCCAGCCGCCACTTCCGCTTCCAGTGAATGGGTGTCGTATTCAGCGATCATTTCTCCCTGGTCGTTGCTGGCCTTTGCCATGAATTGCGCAAATTCATTGGCCCGTTCCGATGACAGCGAGGTCGCTTCATTGATGACTTCCATCGTTCCCACGATTGTCTGGGCGATAGGCTTGTACATTGTCAGGCAGAAAAACAAGACCAGGCAGCGGGCGATTTCCATCATGTCCGGAAACTTGTCTTCATTAGAAGTCAACAACTGGCTGGCTCCGTGATATAGGTAGTTGTATGCCAGATTGCAAATGAAACAGATGACTGCAACTCCAAATGCGATGATTGTCATCTTTGATACTAATTCCATCGTGAGGCCGTCGGTTATCTGGAGTCCCCACAAAAAATTGTCCTGGTTCATAATTAGTTGGTATATCTTGTATAGGCTGAAAGGCGACCCTGGTAGTAAGTCTTCCGGTTGTGACCCTTCATAGATTTGTATATCACGGTACTTCTCACGCTTTCGTTAAACTCTCTCATCTCATCGGCCGCCTTCTCCACCGATTCCTTGACCTGCTCGATAAAGGAGATTCTACCTTCAGAGTTCATCGAAAAATAGCTGGATACGGTCGCGACCTTCATCAGCAGGTCGGTGCTGAGACTCAGGTTTACGGTAACTCTTTGAAAGTTAAGGAACTTCAAACAGTGATAGTTTGAACCGACATTCATATAAAAGCTGTAGTCCTGGCTCAGACAGGCAACATCATCCAGCAGGTCGGCCAGCTCCTTGAGTGATTTCAGCTCCTTTATGCCGTCCATCTTCTGCAGTCCCTCCCTCAGTTTCTGGGCGACCTTCATTTCCTCCAGCTGCTCAATCCATTTCTTTACGTTCGCCGCCCATTCAGTTGAATTGACCAGCGTATGTGTCGGGTCATTGACAACCCACTGGGCCGTTGCAGTACCTGTGCCTGCAAACAGCAAGGTTACGGTGAATACCACCGTGGCTAATATCTTTCTCATGCTTCTCAAAGTATAAATGTGATGGTGAATATTACGCATACGACCCATGCTATCAGATAGGTTCTTGCGTTTTGCTTTTTTGTGGCCAGAGCCCATACTACAAAGACCAAGGCTATGCCTAATAAGGCTGCTGCGATGCTCGGCGCTACACTGTTCATGCTTGCGTTCATCTCAGTGCTGTAGCCGACCAGCTCCGTTAATCCTGCCGTAGCGTCATCCATATTGTTTCCTCCTTTCTTCTAAATACAGGTTAATGGCCGTGTAGGTCGAACCGGTTTCTTTGAATAGCTGCTTAATCCTGACGACGGTCGCCTGTTTTGAATCAAATGCCACCGCTGCAAAATCCGAAACCTCATTTCTGAAAATGAATGCATCGTTTGACATCTTGATGAAGAACTCCCTCCATTTGTCAGTCCTTTGCAGTGACTCTATCATATAGATTTCTTCGTCATTGATGGATAAGACAGACTGGATTTCCGGAAGATTCTGACGGTGCTCCGAATGATCCAGGATTATTTTTGTCGCACAGTTGATGATGATGGAGTCTTTTATTCCTGAAGGCATGTTCTTCAGGAAAAGAATGTTCTGTGCTGCCAGCGTAATGCTTCCCTCTTTCTTTCTGAACGTACGGTACAGATAGGCGATGAAGTCTCCGAACTTTTCATCCTGAAGGAAATCTAGTGCTTCATCGATAATCAGTTCCTTCATCATACCCTGACGCTTCTTGATCTTGTCGACAATCATCTGAAGGGTGATAATGGCCACAAGAGGAAAGTATTCCTTCTTCGAGGCATCTTCCATGTCAAAGGCTATGAGCTTGTCATGAACGATGTCCACGTTTTCTCTTGCGTTGAGAAGGAAACTGAGCTCGCCGTCCGTATATGGCTCCAGCAGAAGGATAAGCTCTTCTATTTCGAATTTTTGCTTCTCAAAATCACTCATCCTGTTCTTGAATACTTCCTGAAGGTATTTCCTGTATGCTTTCATGTCCGGGAATATTCTCTCGTTGTTCTGGCCGACCGATGAGTTGTTCACATAATCATAAAACCCGATAATGGATTTTCTGAGGATGGCCGTTTCCGCCGGCATCATCTGTTCCCTTGCTTTCCAGATGTAGCTGATTATAGCTACGATGGTCTTTATCTGGTCATCCGCAGACTCAGCATCCGATGTGTCGATATACAGGTACTTCCCGTTCTTGTCACGGTCGCACAGAAACGGATTGAAGGCAAATTTCTTCTGCTCCGTTGAATCGAAATATTTGCCGCCGTTCAGGTCAATCATCGAACGGTAGGAACCTCCGATGTCGATGATCATGATGTCCCTTCCCAATTCATAGCTTTGCAGGATGTAATTGTTCAGCCAGAAGGACTTTCCTGAACCGGACGGCCCGATAACGATCCTGTTCTTGTTGTTCAGGGTCGGATAATCCCAAAGGTTTATCTTGACCGGTGTGCCGAAACGGTCATTGTAGATGTGCCCCTTCGTGTCCGACACATACATCCCCTCCTTCTGCAAATAGCAGATGGCCTGTTTCGTGGTATTGATGAAACCTCTGTAGTTCGCCCTGGCGTTACCCGGTATGTTTGTAAAGAACAGGTTGCACAGCTCTGCGTTTTCAACGTAACAGCTGCTTTGGTTCATGAAGGAGAAGCCTTGCTGTACAAGCGCAATCTTGCGCATCAGTGATGTCTTGTCCGTATCATTGACTATGACATTAAATGCAGTGTATGCGGTCTGATAGTCAAATTTCGTAATCTCTTCACAGAACAATCTCTGTTCCTTCTGCTTCTCGGCAGCAGGAGGATAAAAGTTGGTGATGTAGTTCAAGGCATCCTTCTCCGCCCCTATTGCGGTTACGGTCGCGTCGGGATCCGTAATCTCGATGACCACATTGACGATGTGGTTGAAGGGCAAGCCCAGGCCGACCGGATACAGCATCGAACATTTGCTCTTGATGCTGTCAGGTATTTCAATGTTTCCCCCGTATGAACGTGCTTTCCCTGTATGCGGTACGGAGAGTTCGTACAGATGTTCCCCCTCGACTGTCAGTGATAGCATGGATACATATTGCTGGCCGATTTTCATTTCACCGTTCTGTGTGATGGCCATCGGGTTCACAACCTTTTCCGTTGCATCCTCCACCGGTGTGTCGTAAGAAAGGTTGATGTAGTCGTAAATGGCGTTGTTCAGTTCTTTACTGTCCATCTTCCTGATCTCAAGCTGTTGGATAGATGCCAGGCCGTTCTCAAAGTTGAGAAGGGATGCCTCCATTTCCGTCATCCGCTTCTCATAGTCCCTGTAAGGCTGCTTAAAGGGGAAATGCAGTTTCCTTAGCAGAGAGGTGTTGGTCGCACTTTTTCGTATCTTTCCATTCTTCTTCCCGTTCGTGAAAGTCAGATACAGATTCGTATAGCTGTTCAGTATTTCTTTCCCGTCAAAGTGCCGGTTGTTTTCCGCTATCAGGGCATTGTTTGAATATTCCTGATTGTTATACTCCCCGGTGTAATAAAATACCTGCTGATGGATGACTGTTCCGGCCGGAAGCATCTTGAAGAGGGCTTCAAGGCGCTCATGCATATAGTCTGCTTCTTTTTCCGAAAGTGTGAACACTTCGGGAAGAAGCATCCTGTAACCGACCGTGATGTCCCCATTCCCGTTGATGATGGCATCCTGAGTAACGGTCTGTATTGGCAATATGTCTGCCAGGTCTGTCGCCTTGTCTGTTACCTGCACTTCCTCATTCCGCATATACATGATTGCTATGAGTAGTCCCATCAGACAAATGGCGACGGCTGTTAGGATGATAAGTGTGACCATTGGCTGTTCAGTTTAAAATGAATTTGAATATCTTTTTCTTGTCTACTATTTTTCTGGGCGTTGCACTTCTAACACTCAATCCGGTCAGATAATCCGGATTCCCTGCCTTGTGCTCTTTCTTCAGGGTATTGAACAGAAGTCCGGAAAGAAAGACTATGCCACTGAGTACAAGGGTGATGAGAAGCGGATGAAGCTGCTTGAATATGCATATGATAATCGTGATGGCCACGATTAGCATGAATATGCCGAACTGCCCCGATGTCAAACCGAAGAATTTGATCGGCTTGTTTATCTTCCTCATGGTTCTCATGGCTCAGATAATCAGGAAGGCAACCATAATCACTACAACCGCGATAATCCATCCCAGCAGGTATTCCTTTGCGTGGGGGTTATTGGTCGCGAGCGAGTAGATTACAAATACAAGTGCAATGCCCAGCACGGCGGCAAGAATGTATTTGGCCACGTCCAGAATGGTGTCCGCTCCTTCTTTTGCCGTATCTGTCACCTCTGAAAGACTGCTGATTTTCAAACCGCTTTGGGCTTCCATCTCAACCGGAGCGGTGATCATGAAGAGGAACATGAGACTTATCACCCACTTGCTCAAACGGCAGTTCACGTTTACTAATTTGTTTCTTAATTGCTTTACTGCATTCATAATCCTTCAATTTTTAAGTTTATACTTCTATTGTTTTAATTAAATCCCATTGTACATCGTCGAATCTGACAAACTTGTCCATCTCAACACTGTCCGCCTTTTCTCCGTGGTCAGGTTCTTGGGGCTTCTTCCCGCTGTAATAGTAAGTCCTTTCTTCCAGAAACATGTCCGCAATCTCCCTTACCAGGTCTTCTTCTTCCGTGTTTTCCACCTGAAAGACAACCTTTATGACAGGCGCGCTTTCTTTCATGCTTTCCTTCCTGTCATTACCGGAGCTGGCTGACGGATTCTGTTTGATGGGTGGACCGTCTTTCCGGGCCTTCTTCTTTGTGGCAAAGTGATACAGGACAAGTGCGATTACGATAAGTATGACGACATCTGCTATGTTCATATCAGTGACCATATTAATAACCAGACAACCAACGCTACTACATAGGTGATAATAGCCTCTTTTGTTTTTTCATGATTGGTTATCAGCTTTTTAAGTACGGCAAGGCCTGCACAAATAAAACCGATACCTATCAGCATTGCACCTGCTTCACGGTACAACGATATTAGGCCAGATACATCCGTATTGGCTTGTAAAAAGACAAAAAGTAACATGATTTTATTTATAGAGAAGCACCTTCAGTCCCGCATTCCAGACGGTATTCCATTTCTTTACTGACAATGGACTCCACATCTCTTTTATTCCGAGCGTAATTGCGAGCTTGGGCAATATGAATAATTCTATTTCGGTCCCTATTTCCGGGCCAATGATGAATTGATATTCCTCTGATGGGTGTTTGGTATATTCCGTCCCCAGGAAACATCCAATTCCCATATTCCAGTAGATTGATTTAAGGTTGCTTGCTATTGTGCGGTTGTAGCTGCCGTTGACGAGCCAGTTCCGTGCTGTTCCTTTCTGTTCCAGGTTCTCCATAGCCGGCATTATGCCTAACTTGCTTGCGTCAGGGACAACTGAATATGAATAATCGAAACTCTTTTCAAGATAATTCACTCCGGCCTTCCAGTAGGATTCCCTGTCAATGTATTTTGAGAATGAAATATTTGCAAAGTTGTCAGCTTCCCCGAAGATATTGGTACCGTAACCGGCTTCCAATGCTGAAATCCTCTTGTAGTGTCTTTGTGCGTCAGCTACTCCTCCTCCGGTGAACAGGAGGAGAATCAGTATTACGATTTTCATGTTGTTGTACATAGTGCTTTTTATTTTTTGAGTTAATATTATCCAGTTTATATGTTTTTTCTGTTGTCATAATCCATGTATTGTCCTTATGCAAGGAGCTATTAAGATTCTAGTTGTTTGACTTGTGTCTGCCCAAACATATAGATAATATGCAAAACCACAAATTCTGCGATGGCCAATTTTGCCGGCCCGGTCGTTTTATTAATCTGGTTTCATTTTTTGTTATGATGTACAACATAAATTTAGATAGATGACAAAAAAAAGCAGGAACTTTGTTGTGTAAAAGTGTCCTGCTTTTCCAAATGCTACCTGAATATCTTTTTTCGGGCTTTGCTGAGCGCTTGAGGGGTTATGCCGATGTATCGGGCTATCTCTTTGAGGGGTAAAAGCTTGAAGAGCCACTTCTCTTTGTCCAGTACCCTTTCATATCTTTGTTCCGCTGTCATACAATGAATCCTCTCCTCCCTTTCGATACGGTGCAGGAGCGAACTTTCCAGATGGAAAATGCACAGCCTTAAAAAATTGGATGACTCTGATGACAGCTTGCGGGCATGATGTTTTTCCATCTTCCAGATCCTACAGTTGGTATTTGCCTTGATGCTATAGCGGGCCTTGTGCTCAGGGTTATGCAGGAAATACGGATTGATGAATGCTTTGTTGTCCAAAAATCTGGCGTTGATAAAGCCGCCCTTCGAATCTGGGAAACAGATGTTCAGAATACCTTCCTCCAAATAATAGACATGATTGACCGGATCATCTTTTGTGATAAGATAATTGCCTTTTTTCAGATGGAAGGGCTCAAAGTTATCTTCAAAAAATGATTTCTCCTCTGGAGTGAATTGTATGTGTTGTTGAAGTCCCATCTTCTCGATAGATTCTTCAATCAGTCTAGTTATTGGTTTCTGCGCCATAATTATATAATGGCACGGTTCAGCTGTGCCAAACGAGGGGGTGGTATCTTTTCCCTTATAAAACACCGCTTCCCCGCGCCGAGTTATTCAGTACGGGTTTGCAGTTGCTTTATAGTTAACTTCTGATACCACTCTTCCGTTTGGCAACCGTATATCTGTCTCTTATACACATCTGACGCTGCCGACGACTCCTTACGTGTAGA
>ENA-OXQY01000192-OXQY01000192.1-human-gut-metagenome-genome-assembly--contig:-NODE-192-length-18850-cov-7.786486_pt1 | contig 18850 bp, 10 predicted proteins | sample MGYA00249588_ERZ652575 | MGnify/ENA primary metagenome ERZ652575 (study PRJEB26925, sample SAMN05826562) | human gut metagenome | biome: ENVO:2100002; feature: ENVO:00000062; material: ENVO:00002003...
ACGAGATAGGAGTCCGTCTCGTGGGCTCGGAGATGTGTATAAGAGACAGGAATTCAAAAACGATCACAAGTGAAGTGACAAATATCGCAGACACCTTAGAGACACAGACAGCAGAGATCCATCAGATCAATGAAGGAATCGAGCAGATCAATGATGTGGTACAGACGAATTCAGCTACTTCAGAGGAATGTGCGGCTGCAAGTGAAGAGATGAGCAGCGAAGCAGACAATTTACGTACAATGATCCGCAGATTTAAAGTTGCAAAGACGGAAAAATAATATCAGACCAGATAAATTCAATTGGATGCGCAGGAGTATAAGCGCAAAAGAAAAGGGAAGGTTCTCTGGTTATGAATAAGGATGTATATGGAATATTAGGAGATCTGACAGCAGAGATCTTATTGGAAATCATAGCGGAATGCATGGATGATTACCTGTACGTAATCGATCTCCAGAATAATAAGATGGAAATTTCCCAGTCTGCCCTGGATCGGTTTATGATTTCTGAGACACATGTGAGGAATGTAAAGCAGGAGATCATGTCCGTTGTCTACAAAGAAGACCGCACTATGTTTGCAAAGCATATGCAGGCTGTGATGGATGGAAAGGAAAAGGTGCATGATATCCATTACCGGTGGCTCGACAAAAACGGGCTTCCGGTATGGGTCAACTGCCGCGGAGTAGTGATTGATGATGAAGATGGGAAGCCGGGGTATCTGGTGGGATGTCTGAATGAGACCGGAAACCAGCGGCGGGCTGATAATGTGACCGGGCTTTTAGGCGGAATGGAATTTTGTGCTTATCTGCGGTCACAGAAGAAACCTGTGACGACCGGATTTCTTATGCATATTGGAATTGATGATTTTGCAACGGTGAATGAAACACATGGCAGCAATTATGGCGATTATGTGTTAAAAAGTGTTGCAGACTGTATGAAAGAGTGCCTGTCCGGAAATCAGCGACTCTATCATCTGGTCGCAGATCAGTATGTGATCGTGGATCTTGACAGTACTTCCATGGATGATGCCATACAGCTCAAAAAAAAGATCGGTGAGAAAATAGACGAATTCATCATCTCTGAAAAATATGAAGTTGTATTTTCAGCTTCTGCAGGAGTGATCGATGCCTCGACTGTGGCAGAAGGCTACGAGGAATGCCGCAAAAAGTTTGAATTTTCCCTGAAAAAGGCAAAACGGATGGGAAAAAATAACATCTATTTTTACAGGCAGGAGGATTACGAGAAATTCCAGCGGAATGGAAGAATCATAAGTGCACTGAGAAATTCCATCGCTAACGGGTGTGAAGGCTTTGAAGTATATTATCAGCCGATCGTGGATTGTGTTTCCGGGCGTGTGATCGGTGCAGAAGCACTCATGCGGTATACCATGGTGACAGAGGAAGGTAAGGAGTGGCTGTCTCCGGTCGAGTTTATACCGCTTCTGGAAAAGACAGGACTGATCATTCCGGCGGGAAGGTTTGTGTTAAATGAGGCAGCAAAAATGTGCCGTGAGATACAGCAATATATACCGGAATTCAGTGTGAACGTGAATATTTCCTGTTATCAGATCGAGCATGGAAAGATTGCAGACAAGATACTCACTGCGGTCAGGGACAATGGACTGATGCCGGATCGCATCTGCATAGAAATGACTGAAAGCGGCTTCATGGATATGACACCGGTCTTTTGTAAATTCAGGAAAGTGCTTGAGGAAAATGGGATTCAGTTCGTGATCGATGATTTTGGAACCGGATATTCCAATCTCCACTGCATCAGTGACATGAATCCGGGCTATGTGAAAATGGATAAGGATTTCACAGCAAAGGCAATGAGCTGCGAACGGGATTACGAGCTGTTTAAAAAGATCATTGAGATGGTTCACAGCATCGGCATCCGCATCTGTGTGGAAGGAATTGAAAAAGAAGACTGGCATCTTAAGATGAAAGAACTGCAGGCGGATTATCTTCAGGGGTATTTTTTTGGAAAACCCTGTGAAAAAAAGAAGTTTATGGAAGAGTTTGTTTGCAATCCGCATAATAATGGCGTATGGTGAGATAGTACCTCTCAGGAGGTGCTATTTTACTATACAGATTTTTATAGAAATTTCATATCTGCATGAAACGGAGTATAAAGAATGAACGAAATAGAAGTTATCTGGAAGTTTTTAGATAATCTGGATGAGTACGTGTACGCAACAGACATAGAGACAGATGAGCTTGTTTATATGAACCGCAAATTGTTAGAGGTGTATGGATTACAGTCCATAGATGATGTGAAAGGGATGAAGTGCTACGAGGTGCTGCAGAAATCTTCTGTTCCCTGTGGTATGTGCAATAATGACAGGCTTTGTGCCGGAAAGTTTGTCGAGTGGCGTTATTATAATCCGGTGATCGATAAATACATGATGTTGAAAGATACCCTGGTGGAAGATCCTGTCACAAATAAAAAGTACCGGATCGAGATCAGTATAGATATCAGCGAGGAGCGTTCACAGGACAAGATGATCCAGAAGTACAGGGATATGGAGTCCTTTGTCAACGAGGCATTGAAGGATGCGCTTTCTGTCGAGTCGCCGGACGAGACGATCCGTATTATTCTGGAATATCTCGGAAAAGTGCTGAACGGAGAGAGAACATATATTTTTGAGAAGAACAGAGATGGCAGGGATGATAATACATATGAATGGACGGCGCCGGGAGTGCCACCGGAGATCGACAATCTCCAGAATCTTCCGCCGGAGATCTGTGAGAACTGGTATCACATTTTTGAGGAGGGAAAATATGTCCAGATACCGGATATTGAGGAGATGCGCCTGAGCGATCCGTTTCAATATGAAAATCTGAAGCGGCAGAAGATCCATTCCATTGTTGCCATGCCAATTTATGATGCGGAAAAAGTCATTGCTTTTTACGGAGTTGACAATCCGCCGGCATTTTCATTGGAATATACGTCGGATATGCTTCAGATCATGGGTTCTTTTCTCAAGTCCTGCATCAGACGCAGGAATCTGATGAGGCGTCTGGAAGATCTAAGCTATAAGGATGCGCTGACTCAGCTTGGAAACCGCTTTGCGATGGAAAAGTATGTGAGACAGATCGATCCGGAGCAGAGCGTTGGCGTAGTTTATTGTGACGTTACTGGTTTAAAGGGTGTGAATGACACACTGGGACATAAGGCAGGGGATGACCTGATCCTTAGAGCCGGTGCATGTCTGGAGCAAGTGTTTGGCGATTACGGCGTATTCCGTATCGGGGGAGATGAGCTGCTTGTATTGTGCGCGCAGATCGATCAGGACACGTTGGCGGAACGCATAAGGCAGTTAGAGTGTCTGACAGCTGAGAAGGACGTAAATATCGCAGTGGGAGTGATCTGGCAGGACAGGGCGGACACACATCTGGATGAACTTCTGCAGGAAGCTGAGAAGCGCATGTATGAGGATAAGGCAGAATACTATAAGAAAACAGGGATTGAGCGGAGAGGTGCAGACAAAAAAGGCTGAATCTGCTCTCACTAAATGAGAATAGATAAAAAAGTGATAATAATTTTGTCTGAAAACGGTATTTTCCTAGGCGAAATGTAAAAAATTTTAAAATAGAAATAAAATGATTGTGATTTTGCCATGAGGTACAGTATAATAAGAAATGTCGGTTAAATGTAAAAATCATGTAAAAAGTTTGTAAATAAAATTGCAGACAGGGATACGTTAGGATGTATAACGTGGTTAGGAGTACAAATGACAACATTTACTATTATTTTATCGCTGCTCAGCGGAGTGGCACTGTTCCTTTTTGGTATGTCCCTGATGGGGGACGGACTGAAGAAAGTAGCGGGTAATAAGCTGGAGCTGGTTCTTTATAAGCTGACGAACACACCGTTGAAAGGAGTGCTGCTTGGAACTGCTGTGACAGCAATCATCCAGTCCTCCTCCGCAACGACTGTTATGGTTGTCGGCTTCGTAAATTCCGGAATGATGAAGGTTGCGCAGGCAATCGGTATCATCATGGGAGCCAACATCGGAACGAGTGTGACAGGTTGGATTTTGTGTCTGTCGTACATTGACGGTTCGAACGGGATTGCACAGCTGCTGTCCACGGCGACTATCTCAGCGATCGTGGCGATCATTGGTATTATCTTTAAAATGTTTGTAAAAAAATCCGGCTTTAAAAATGTCGGTGACATTATGCTTGGGTTCTCCATCCTGATGGTGGGGATGCAGACCATGAGTGGGGCAGTTGCACCATTAAAAGATAACGAGCATTTTGTGAATGTATTGACAATGTTTAAGAATCCGGCGGCAGGTATACTGGCAGGTATTTTATTTACAGCGGTATTGCAGAGTGCATCTGCCTCAGTCGGTATCCTTCAGGCGTTGTCCATGAGTGGAACGATCACTTTTGCAGCGGCGCTTCCTATTACCATGGGTATTGGTGTCGGCGCAGCCTGTCCGGTTCTGCTCTCCTCGATCGGAACGAACAAAAATGGTAAGAGAACAGCCCTGATCTATCTGTTTAACGATCTGTTCGGCATGCTGTTCTGGTCAATTGTATTCTATTCTGTCAATGCAGTGGTGCATTTTCCATTTATGAATGCCACCATGAGCCCGGTACTGATCGCACTGTTAAACACGGTTTTCCGTGCGGCAACGATTTTAGTACTTCTTCCATTTATCAAATGGATTGAAAAAATTGTTTATCTTGTTGTAAAAGATTCGCCGGAGGACGAGGAGGATCAGGCAGACTTCGATCTGCTCGAGGAGCGTTTCCTTGCTTACCCGGATCTTGCGATCACACAGAGCCATCTTGCGATGAACGGCATGGCAAAGAAGGCAAGAAAGAATATTTTACGCGCGTTAAGCCTGTTCCTTGTGTATTCGACAGAAAAGTTTAATAAGGTACAGGAAAAGGAAACGCTGATCGATAAATATGAGGATAAGCTGGGAACCTATCTGATGCAGATGTCCACGCATGAGATGAATGGAAGCCAGGCGAAGCAGGTATCCAAGTTTTTGCATACAGTGAGTGATTTCGAACGTCTGGGCGACCATGCGGTGAATATCTCAGAGGTTGCGGCGGAGCTGAACGAGAAGAAAATTGCATTTTCGGATGAGGCACAGTATGAGCTGGATGTGCTGGAGAATGCAGTAAAAGAGTGTGTCAGTCTTGCGGTGGATGCATTCTGTGCGGATGACCTTGAGATGGCGGCAAAAGTAGAACCACTCCGCGAACTGATCGGTATCCTCTGCGATGAACTGAAACTGCGTCATATCGCAAGACTCCGCACCGGAAAATGCGAGATGAAGCAGGGATTTGCGTTTAATGATCTGCTGACGAACCTGGAACGAATCGCAGCACACTGCTCGAACATCGCAGTTGCCATGATCGAGCTTGAGGCAGCAGACTTTGATACCCATGAGTATCTAAAGAGTGTCCGCGAGTTAAAGAATGACACTTACATGGCATACTTTGATGAGTATGAAAGAAAATATGACATCAATGGTTACCGGAAGAAAAAGACAAAAGCACAGAAATAGAGATCAGTGATTACGGCTGTCGTACTGAAAGGAGAAATTCCCGGATTGTATGGCAGCTTTTTTGTTCCATTCTTTTGGAGAAATTTTCTGATGGAAAACATCATAAGCCGGGAACTTTATTCTAGTCAAAAAAGGCAGAATGATGTACTATGAAAAGGAACAGAAAACGAAAATTAGAATTTGAAAAAAGTAAGGGAAAAACATGTCGCTGCAATTTATTTTCGGAAATTCAGGAAGTGGAAAATCATCCTATTTATATAGAAACATACTAAAAGAGGCGGCAGAGCATCCGGAGAAAAATTATCTGGTGCTTGTGCCGGAGCAGTTCACCATGCAGACACAGCGCGAGCTTGTGCGGCTTGAAAAGTCACATGCTATCATGAACGTGGATGTGTTGAGTTTTGCGCGCCTTGCATACCGTGTGTTTGACGAGCTTGGGAAACAGAACCTGCGCGTGTTGGAGGAGACCGGAAAGAATCTGGTGCTCCGCAAGCTTGCAGGGGAGCAGAAGAAAAACTTAAGTGTGCTGGGCGGTAACTTAAACCGGATGGGGTACATCAGTGAGGTGAAATCCCTCATTTCCGAGCTGACGCAGTATAACGTGTCACCAGAAAAATTGGATACATTTTTGGAGACGGAGGATGTCGGGGAGACATTGCGCCTGAAAATGCAGGATATCTCGGTCATGTATCACAGTTTTTCTGAATATCTGCAAGGGCAGTATATCACCTCTGAGGAAGTGTTATCGCTATTGTGCGATGCCGCAGAGGATTCGAATATTATAAAAGACAGCGTGATTGTGTTTGACGAATTTACCGGTTTTACACCGATACAGAATCAGATTCTCAGGAAACTTTTAGTGTTATCAGAGCGTATCATTGTCTCCGTGACGATGGATGCAGGCGAGGATTTTTACCATTGCAGGGGCGAGCAGGAACTTTTTTCCATGAGTAAAAAGACGGTTTCGGTTCTGATGAAAATGGCAGAGGAACTTCATGTCACGGTGGAGGAGCCTGTTGTGTTATCCGATGGAAAAAATCACAGATATAAAAATGCTCCATCCCTGTACTTCATGGAGCAGAATCTGTTTCGACCGTATTATCATAAATGGCGGCAGAAGGAGGATGAACTGCGGATCGTGAGCCTTAAAAATCCGAGGGAAGAGCTTCACTTTGTGGCGCGTGAGATCACGAAATTTGTGCGTGAGAAACAGTACTGTTATAAGGATATCGCAGTGGTGACCGGGGACGTCAGTCTTTACGACAACTATGTGGATGAGATTTTTGCAGCGTATGATATTCCGTACTTTCTCGACCAGACGAGAACCATTCTGTTTCATCCTTTTATCGAGTTTATCCGTGCGGTGCTTGAGGTGGTGGAACTTGATTTCTCTTATGAGAGCGTGTTCCGTTTTCTGCGCTGCGGTCTGACCGATATCACAGAGCAGCAGATCGATCTGCTGGAAAACTATGTGCTTGCCAAAGGGATACGTGGCAGAAAAAAATGGGAAAAACAGTGGACGTTTGTGTTCGATGATACCGAAAAAGAGAACCTCACAGAAATGAATGAAGTGCGGGCAAAGATTTATGATCTCTTTGCACCGTTATCGGAAGCGTTCACACAGGGAAAGACTGTGCGTGACGAGACCACTGTGTTGTATGAATTAATTGAAAAATTAGAAATAGAACAAAAATTAAAACAAAAAGAACTGGAATTTGAACGGCAGTGCAATCAGGTCAAGGCGAAAGAGTACGCCCAGATTTACAAAATTGTCATGGATCTGTTTGATAAGGTTGTGGACTTCCTGGGAGACGAAGTGCTTCCGGTCAAAGAGTATGCGGATATTTTAGACGCCGGATTTGAGGCTGCAAGAGTCGGCGTGATCCCGCCGGGAAATGATAAAGTGACGATCGGTGACATCGAGCGAACCAGATTGAACCATATCAAAATCTTATTTTTCATCGGTGTCAATGACGGTGTTGTGCCGAAAGCGGGCAATGCCGGAGGTATCATCTCGCAGTTTGAACGTGAGAAAATGGTGGCATGTCATCTGGAACTTGCACCGGGTGCGCGTGAAAAAGTGTTTATCCAGCGCTTTTATCTCTATCTGAATGTGACGAAGCCATCTGATTTTTTATATGTGACTTTTTCAAAAGTGAATGCGGACGGAAAAGCACTTAGAAGGTCGTATTTTGTTGGAACGCTCTTAAAAATGTTCCCGGAGAAAACGGTGGAGGAAATCGAGGAGACAACTTCTGCGGACTGCATCATGACGCCGAAGAGCAGCATGGCGTTTTTCCTGGAGGGACTGCAGGATGATAACAGAGCTTCTGAGCCTTCACAGATAGAAAAAAGAAAATTATGGAATGCTCTCTCAAAATTCTACCTCACAGATTCCGAGTGGAAGCCGGAAACGGAAAAACTTTTAAAAACTGCCTACGAAGTGCACAGCGATGAGCCAATCAGCCACGCAGTGACGCAGGCACTTTATGGAACCGTGTTGGAGAACAGCGTCACAAGACTGGAGCGTTTTGCGGCGTGTGCCTACGCGCATTATCTGAATTACGGTTTACGCCTAAAGGAGCGTCAGCTTTTAGAGTTTGCAAGCGTGGACATGGGAAATATTTACCATGATGCGCTTGAACATTTTTCCAGACGTGTGGAAAAATCAGAGTACACCTGGTTTAACATCCCGGAGGATGTGCAGGAGACATTTATAGAGGAGAGCATGAATGACGCGATTGCCGGGTGCAAAAATGCCGGAGCGTTTGAGAACGTGAGAAATCGTTACCTGACCGGTCGGATGCGCCAGACCATCAAGCGCACGGTGTGGGCACTTACCACCCAGATCCAGAAGGGAAAATTTGTGCCGAGTGATTTTGAGGTGTCCTTTTCGCGGGCAGATAAATTGGACGCCATCCGTTTTCAGCTGAGTGATGAGGAAAAAATGAACCTGCTCGGCAGGATTGACCGTGTGGACACTTACGAGACGTCGGATAAAGTTTATGTGAAGATTATTGATTATAAATCGGGAAACACGAGTTTTTCACTCGTCAATCTGTATCACGGACTGCAATTACAGCTTGTGGTCTATATGAATGCGGCATTGGAATTAGAGGAAAAACGCCATCCGGGCAAAAAAGCGGAACCGGCGGGCATTTTCTACTATCACATTCAAAATCCGATAGTAGACGGACTTGGAAATGAGACAGAGGCAGAAATACGAAACAGCGTTTTGGAGCAGTTAAAATTAAATGGTCTGGTGAACGATGATCCGGAAATCTATGAGGCGATGGATTCAGATTTTGCCGGAAATTCTTCGGTCATCCCAATCGGAAAAAAAACGGACGGAAGCTTAAAAGCAACTTCCAAGGTTGCCAGTACTTACGATTTTTCTGTGATGTCTGATTATGTACAGGAGAAAATCAAAGAGACCGGGAAAAAAATCTTTGCCGGAGATATTTCGATTCATCCATACTCGCTGGACGGAAAAAGTGGCTGTGATTACTGTCCATACCATACCGTCTGCGGTTTTGACACCCGGATGCCGGGTTATTCCTATCATAAACTGGAAAAATTTGACAGCGCAGACGAGATATTAAAGCGTATGGAAAACGAAAAGCAGGAACAGTAAATAACAGGAGTGAGAAATATGGGAGTTTCATGGACCACAGAGCAGCAGCAGGTCATTGACTTAAGAAATCGAAATATATTGGTATCTGCGGCAGCAGGTTCTGGAAAGACCGCTGTTTTAGTAGAGCGGATCGTGAAAATCATAACAGACAAAAATCATCCGGTCGACATTGACCATCTGCTGATCGTGACGTTTACCAATGCGGCAGCGGCAGAGATGCGGGAGCGAATCGGAAATGCGATTGAGAAAGCGTTAGACGAACAGCCGGGGAATGAGCATCTGTTAAGGCAGCTGACCTTGATTCACAATGCACAGATCACGACCATCGACAGCTTCTGTCTGTATGTGGTGCGCAATCATTTTCATGAGATCGATCTGGAACCGAATTTCCGTATCGGGGATGAGGGTGAGTTAAAATTACTGCGCGAGGATGTTCTTGGCAGAGTTTTGGAGCAAAACTATGAAGAGCCTTCGGAAGCATTTTCCGATTTTGTGGAGGGCTATGCTTCGGGAAGAACCGATGCTGCATTAAATGAGATGATCCTTCAGTTATATGAGTTTTCCAGAAGTTATCCGTGGCCGGAAAAATGGCTGGATTCCTTTGTGGGGATCTACCGCATCGAAAACAGGGAGGAGTTAGACCGTGCAGAATGGCTTGCTCCGCTCACGGAAAATATCTGTTTTGTCTTAAAAGACTGTGAACAGCTCTTAAAGCAGGCGCTTGCAATCACACAGCAGGATGACGGACCGGATATGTACGAGAAAGCAGTGCAGAGTGATCTGGAAAAATACGAAAGTTTGTCAAAACTAACCTCTTTCTGTGAACTGTACGGGGCGCTTTCCGATATCAAATACGACAGACTTGCGAGCAGCAGAGGTTTTGAGGGAGATCCCGATAAATTAGAACTGGTGAAAAGCCTCAGGGAACAGGCGAAGGATGTGGTGAAAAAGATCTGCAAACAATATTTTTTCTGCTCGCCGGAGATGATGATCGAGCAGTTAGAGCGCACGGAGCCGATGTTAGAGGAGGTTGTCCGTCTCACAAAGCAGTTTGCAGATGAGTTTGCAGCCGCAAAACGCCGGAAAAATCTGGTGGATTTCCATGATGTGGAACATTTTGCATTGCAGATCCTTGTGGATGAGGAGACGGAGAAGGCGAAAAAGACTGCGGAAGAGTTCCGGGATACCTTTGAGGAGATCATGATCGACGAGTATCAGGACAGCAACGAAGTGCAGGAGACACTGCTTCGCTCCATTTCCAGAGAGGAGCGTGGGGAAAATAATATTTTCATGGTCGGGGATGTAAAGCAGAGTATCTACCGGTTCCGTCTCGCAAGACCGGAGCTTTTCATGAAAAAATACGACTCCTATTCGCTGGAAGAGAGTACCACACAGCGTATCGATCTGCACAAAAACTTCCGGAGCAGAGAGGAAGTTTTAACCTGCACAAACGATATTTTTTACAAAATCATGGTGCGGAGCCTTGGAAATGTGGAGTATGATGCGGAGGCTGCACTGTATCCGGGGGCAAGCTATCCGGCAATGCCAGTGCAGAAAAATCATGCTGGAGAAAAAGCAGCAGAAGATGAAAAAGTTTCCGGGAAACAGATAAATGGATTTACACCTGAGATTTTACTTGCGGACAGCAATGATGAATTATTGGAGGACAAAGATTTTTCCGATAAGAAGACATTAGAAGCAAAAATGGTCGCGGAGAAGATCAGACATCTGATGAAAACGCAGCCTGTCACCGATAAGGCGACCGGAGAACTTCGGATGGCACGTTACTCCGATATTGTAATTTTGCTCCGCAGCCTGTCCGGCTGGGCGGATTCGCTTGTGGAAGTGCTGAACGGAAATGGAATCCCGGCGCACACGGTTTCTTCAACCGGTTATTTTTCCACGGTGGAAGTGCAGACGGTACTGTCCATGCTGAGGCTTTTGGATAACCCAAGGCAGGATATTCCGATGGCGGCAGTGCTCCGCTCGCCGATGGCAGGGCTTACCGATGAGGAGCTTGCGGTGTTAAGGCTTGAAGATGGCAGTGTGCCTTTTCATGAAGCGGTGCTTGAACTGGCAGAAGGACTTTATGAAGAGGACGGGCAAAAAGAAATTTCAGATTCAGAGGCAGATCGGAAGCAGGGAAGAAACGCGGATGAGAAAACAGAAAATCATATAGAGATAACCGCTCACCGGAAATTACTCAAATTTTATAAAAAAAACAAGCAATTACGGCAGCTCGTCCCGGACACTCCGATCCATGAGCTGATCGAGATCATCCTGCGCGAGACCGGATACGGTCATTATGTGGCGGCAATGCCGGCAGGAAACAGAAGAACGGCGAATTTAAACATGCTTTTGGAAAAAGCCACAGCCTACGAGAAAACGAGTTACAAGGGACTGTTTCACTTTGTGCGTTACATTGATGAACTGCAGAAATATGATGTGGATTTCGGTGAGGCAGACATGGTCGGGGAAAACGAGGACGTTGTCCGAATTATGAGTATCCATAAGAGCAAAGGTCTTGAGTTCCCAATTGTGATCGTGAGCGGTATGGGCAAAAATTTCAATAAACAGGACACACGGAGCAAAATGGTGCTTCACCCGGAACTTGGTATTGGTCTTGACTACATGGACGGAAAAAAGCGTATCAAATCACCGACTATCGCAAAGAAGGCGATTGCAAAGCAGATCAATCTGGAAAATCTCGGCGAGGAACTTCGTGTACTTTACGTTGCCTTAACCCGTGCAAAAGAAAAGCTCATTCTCACCGGAACATTAAAGGATGCCCCGGAAAAACTGGAATTTTTCAGGCAGCAGGCAGCATTGTATGCACATTCCAGCGACACCACAGCGATTCCGTATCTGACAAGGGAAAGTGCCGCAGGGTATCTCGACTGGATACTTCCGGCAGTGCTTTCCTATGGGGACAAATACCCGGTCCGGATCGTGGAAGCGGCAGAGCTTGTCTTAGACGAAGTGGAAAACCAGTTAGAGCAAAATGAAAATCTGACAGAGCGGATCGTGGAGATCGAAGCGGCGGACACACAGCTGGTCGGGCAGTTAAAACAGCGGTTTTCGCAGCGTTATCCCTATCAGACAGACATTTTGCGGAAAAACAAATATTCCGTATCCGAATTAAAGCACCGTGCAATGCGTGAGAAATTTGAGGCGGAGCAGGAGGAGACCATTCCGGCATTTTTGGAAGAACCTGTGACGCCAACGATCCCTCTTTTTATCCAGAGAGAGGAGAGTGTGGAACAGGAAACAGCAAACCGTGGTGCGTTGAGAGGAACCGCAGTACACCGCGTCATGGAGTGCTACGATTTTGCCTCAGAAAAAAGCGTGCAGGAACAGATGGAGGCTATGGAAAAAGAGGAGAAGATCACTGCGGATATGCGCGCACTTGTGAAAGAGCAGACTGTGGCAGATTTTGTTTCCTCGGAAACAGGAAAGCGGATGGCTCTCGCACAGCGCGGGGGAGCACTTTACCGTGAGAAACCATTTGTCATGGGATTTACGGAAGAAGAGCTGGAAAACTATGGTTTCGGAGCGGACAGTAACACGGATTCCTGTGAGAACATCTACAAAAAAACAGACAGCGATCAGGAAAAGGAAGAACAGAAAAGAATCCGACATGAAGAGGACTTAACCTTAATTCAGGGAATCATTGATGTATTCTGGATCGAGAAAGACGGAATCGTCCTGCTTGATTATAAGACCGACCGTGTGCAGCAGGCAAAGGAACTCATCGACCGCTATGAGACACAGTTAAAACTCTATGCGGATGCATTGGAGCGTGTCTTTGGCGCACGAAAACTCAAAGTGAAGGAAATTTTGATTTATTCCTTCTCTTTGGAACAATTGATTACTTTATAACAGGAGAACAAAATGGGACAGATCATACTTGCCTCGGCATCGCCGAGAAGAAAAGAATTGTTAGAACAGATTGGACTGGAATTTGAAATCTGCCCGGCAAAGGGAGAGGAAGTTATCTCCAAAAGCGTGCCGGAGGAGGTTGTGATGGAACTTTCCGAGCAGAAAGCAAAAGAGGTCGCAGGCATGGTAAAAGCTTACGAGAGCGGACACGAGAAACTGATGACACCGCAGGACATCTTAGTGATCGGGGCGGATACCATCGTCACATGCGATGATACCATCCTTGGAAAACCGAAGGATGAAGCGGGTGCAAAGCGGATGCTGAAGCTTTTGTCTGGAAGAAAACATGCCGTGTATACAGGCGTTACGTTTGTGTTTTTGGACAAAAATGGACGAGCGGGCGCACATACCTTTTACGAGAAAACAGAAGTTACCATGAAACCGTTGTCGGAACTTGAGATCGACCGCTATGTGGCGACCGGAGAGCCGATGGATAAGGCTGGAGCATACGGAATCCAGGGGAAATGTGCAATCTATATCGAGGGGATCGAAGGTGACTACAATAATGTGGTCGGACTTCCTGTTGCACGTATTTATAAGGAACTGCAAAAGCTTGGAATTGATCCCTATCTATGGTAAACTGCATATACACACAATTACAAAGGAGAACAGCGTATGAACGAATTTGATGAAGCATGTCTGGAATATTTTCTGGCGCATCAGGAACAGCTTCTGCCGGAGCCGATGGCAGAGACAATGGAAGAGGCAGAGGAATTTTTAGAGGACTGCATGGCGGTTGTCTGTAAGAATCTAAAAGAGGTAAAAGCCTATTTCGAAGATCAGGGGGCTGATATCGAGGGAATGTCACTCAAGGATCTGGAGGAGGCAAGCGAAGTATTTGCCCTCCCGGATGGCAGATATCTGATCGTGGAAGCTTAAATTTTTATAAATTTCCCAGAATGGGATTGACAAAAGAAAAAATGTTTATTATACTCAAAAAGTTTGCAAAACAGGCAGAATGAGAACGTCCTTTTGCAGCAGAAAAAGACTGTAAAAAAGGCATTTTGACAAGGAGAAAACTACATGAAAAATTATGATGTGATTATTATTGGGGCAGGTCCTTCCGGTATTTTCTGTGCATATGAACTGATCCATGCCAACAAAGACCTGAAGATTTTAATGATTGAAAAAGGACGCCGTATCGAGAACAGACAGTGTCCGAAGAGAAAGACAAAAGTATGTGTAGGCTGTCAGCCATGTTCCATCACGACCGGATTTGCCGGAGCAGGAGCATTCTCCGATGGAAAATTATCTTTATCCCCGGACGTAGGTGGAAATCTTCCGGAGATTTTAGGATATGATGAGACTGTTACATTATTAAAAGAATCCGATGATATTTATTTAAAATTCGGAGCAGATACAAAAGTTTACGGTGTGGATAAAGAAAAAGAAATCCGCGAGATCCGTAGAAAAGCGATCACAGCAAACTTAAAACTCATCGAATGTCCGATCCGTCACCTTGGAACAGAGGAAGGATATAAGATTTATTCCAGATTGCAGGAGCATCTGTTAGAGCAGGGTGTTGAGATGGAATTCAATACCATGGTCAAAGATATTATTATTGAGGGTAATCAGGTGAAAGGTCTTGTGACAGACAAAGATGAGACTTACTATGCAAAAGAGATCGTTTCCGCAGTCGGACGTGAGGGAGCAGACTGGTTCTCACATATCTGTAACGGTCATGGAATCGAGACGCAGGTTGGTACGGTAGATATCGGTGTCCGTGTGGAAGTGCGTGACGAGGTTATGGAATTCTTAAATGATAACCTTTACGAGGCAAAATTAGTTTACCATACACCGACATTTGACGATAAAGTACGTACCTTCTGTACGAATCCATCCGGTGAAGTTGCGACAGAGTACTACGACAACGGACTTGCAGTTGTAAACGGACACGCTTACAAATCCAAAGATTTAAAGACAAACAATACCAACTTTGCAATCCTTGTATCCAAGAATTTTACAAAGCCATTCAAAACACCGATCGAATACGGCAAGCAGATCGCACAGCTTTCCAACATGCTCTGCGATGGAAAAATTCTGGTACAGACCTTCGGTGATTTCAGAAGAGGAAGAAGAACGACAGAGGAGCGTCTCTGCAGAAATAACCTGATCCCTACGTTAAAGGATGCAGTACCGGGAGATCTTTCCCTTGTATTCCCACATCGTATTATGGTGGACATTGAGGAGATGATCCTTGCACTTGATAAGGTGACGCCGGGTATTGCAAGTGATGAGACTTTATTATATGGTGTTGAAGTAAAATTCTACTCGAACAAGGTTGTTGTAAACAGAGACTTTGAGACAAGCGTAAAAGGTCTTCGTGCCATCGGTGACGGAGCATCTGTAACCCGTGGACTGCAGCAGGCATCCGCAAACGGAATCTCTGTTGCAAGAAGCATTTTAAAAGCTATGGAAGCTTAAAAGAAAAGCATGAAAAATATTAGAAAAAAAATTGCACTGATATGTCTGCTCTGCTTTTCCTTTCTGCTCACAGGATGTAAGATTGGAAATAAGGAAGTGATCGTCTCAAACACATTGAACAATCGCCAGGTATTTCGAATCGGAAACGTGTCCTGTGGGCTGAAAGAGGCGAAGGTATATCTTGTGAATTACCAGAATATTTACGGAACTGCCTATGGACTTGATCTCTGGCAGCATGATTTTGGAGACAGTTCTCTGGAAAATTATGTGAAAAATATCACAATGCAGGAACTGGCACAGGTGGTCTGCTTAGACCAGCTTGCAAAAGAAAAAGAAATGGAGCTTTCCGAAGAAGAAAATGGAAAGATCGCCCAGGCAGCAGAGGAGTACTTTGCATCTCTCACGGAGGATGAGATTGCCTATATGGGTGTTTCGGAGAGTGACATCAAAGAGTACTATGAGCATTATGCGCTGGCACAGAAAGTGTACCATTCACTCACAAAAGCTGTGAATGAGGAGGTTAGCGATGATGAGGCACGGGTGATGGAAATCATGCAGATTTTTGTTTCGGATGAGAGCCGGGCAAATGAAATTGCATCCAGATTAGCTCAGGGAGAAGATTTTGCAACACTCGCCAATAACTATAATGAGCTTGGCAGCATTCAGGTAAATGTTTCCAGAGATGAACTTCCGGATGCGGTAGAGCAGATTGCATTTCAGATGGAAAATGATGAAGTTTCCGGTAAAATCACAGTGGATGGAGGCTTTTATTTCATTAAATGTCTGAACAAATACAATCAGGAGTTGACGGAGGCAAACAAAGCCAATATTGTAGACAAAAGAGAAAAAGAAGCTTTTGATGATGAATACAATGAATTTGTTTCTTCTTTGAATTCCAATATCAATGAGAATCTCTGGGAGAATCTGGAACTTGAGACGGGTTCCGGGATGAAAACAGATACATTTTTTGAAGTTTTTAATACTTATTGTGGTGATATGTAATATCACCACAATTTTTTCGAGGGAAAAAGATATGACGAAGGATATGACAAACGGATCTCCAATGAAACTGATTCTTGGATTTTCCGTACCACTTTTGTTTGGATTTTTATTTCAGCAGTTTTACAATTTAATGGATACTTTGATCGTAGGACGTTTTCTTGGAGTAGATGACCTTGCAGCGGTAGGTTCTACAGGCTCCGTCAACTTCCTGATCATTGGATTCTGTATGGGAGTGTGCAACGGATTTGCAATTCCTTTAGCACACAAATTCGGCGCAGGAGACTATAAGGGCATGCGTGGCTTTATGATGAACGCCATTTACCTCTCTGCGATTTTTGCGGTGGTAATGACGATCGTGACGGTCATCTTCTGTATGCCGATCCTGGAGCTGATGCGCACGCCGGAAAATATCATTGACGGTGCATACCGTTACATTGTGATCATTTTCTGGGGGATTCCGGTCACCTATCTGTACAATCTGGTTTCGGGAATTATCCGTTCCATGGGGGACAGCAGGACACCGGTTGTGTTTCTGGTGATCGCTGCGGTCATTAATATCGGACTGGATCTGTTTTTTATCGTAGTGCTCGGAACCGGAGTGGAAGGTGCAGCATGGGCAACGGTGATCTCACAGCTGATCTCCGGTGTGGGATGCCTTATTTACAGTATCAGACATTTTGAGATACTGCATCCGGAAAAAGAGGAAATGCAGGTAAATAAAACGTACATGATGACATTGTGTGGAATGGGCGTTCCGATGGGACTGCAGTATTCCATCACGGCGATCGGAAGCGTTATCTTACAGAGTGCAGTCAATTCCCTTGGTTCTGACGCGGTTGCAGCAATGACAGCCGGAAGCAAGATCGGAATGTTTTTCTGCTGTCCGTTTGATGCGTTAGGTTCCACCATGGCAACCTACGGCGGTCAGAATGTCGGGGCAAAAAAACTGGATCGTGTCTCCGAAGGTTTAAAGGCAGCGTCCATTTTGGGATGTGCGTATGCGGTGCTGGCATTTGTCATTATGATCTTCTTCCGTGGGGCACTGGCAGGCTTCTTTGTCGGAACGGCAGCACCGGAAGTGGTTTCCAATGCAGGACTGTTTTTGCTGATCAACAGTGCATTCTATATCCCATTGGCATTTGTCAACATCGTGCGTTTCCTGATCCAGGGAATGGGCTACAGCAAATTTGCTATTTTGGCGGGTGTGTTTGAGATGGTTGCAAGAACACTGGTCGGATTTGCGTTTGTGCCTGTTTTCGGCTACGTGGCAGCGTGCTTTGCAAGCCCGGTGGCATGGATCTTTGCGGATGCATTTTTATTCCCGGCATATTTCCATGTCCTGAAAAAGACGAAGAAGATGTTGTACAAGTAAAAAATAACTGCGAAACTTCCCACCAGAGTAGAGCAAATTGTGAAAAATTGAACAATGTAATTAAAAACGAAAGGATTCAGTATGAGTATTTTAAACGTGGAACACCTGACACACGGATTTGGTGACAGGGCAATTTTTAATGACGTGTCTTTCCGGCTTTTGAAGGGAGAACACATCGGATTAGTCGGCGCCAACGGCGAGGGAAAATCCACATTTATGAATATCGTGACCGGAAAGCTTATGCCGGACGAGGGAAAAGTGGAATGGGCGAAAAACGTCCGTGTCGGTTATCTCGACCAGCACTCCACACTGACCAAAGGCATGACAATCGAGAGTGTGTTAAAATCGGCGTTCGCATGGTTGTTTGAACTCGAAGAAAACATGAACCAAATCTGTGACAGGCTTGGTGAGGCAGAACCGGACGAGATGGATGCGATGATGGAGGAACTCGGAGTCATACAGGATACACTCACCATGCATGATTTTTACATCATTGATGCGAAGGTGGAGGAAGTGGCGAGAGCGCTCGGTCTGCTTGATCTCGGACTGTCCCATGATGTCACGGATTTAAGCGGCGGACAGCGTATGAAAGTTCTTCTGGCAAAGCTTTTGCTGGAAAAACCGGACATTCTTCTTTTAGACGAGCCGACGAACTATCTTGACGCAGAGCACATCGCGTGGTTGAAACGTTATCTGCAGGAGTATGAGAATGCGTTTATCTTAATCTCTCACGATATTCCGTTTTTGAATGACGTTGTGAATATTATTTACCATATGGAAAATCAGCGTCTGGACCGGTATGTCGGGGATTACGATAAGTTTCAGGAAGTCTATGAGGTGAAAAAGTCCCAGTTAGAGGCAGCTTACCGCAAACAGCAGCAGGAGATCAGTGAGTTAAAGGATTTTGTCGCCCGGAACCTGTCTCTTATACACATCTCCGAGCCCACGAGAC
>ENA-OXQY01000203-OXQY01000203.1-human-gut-metagenome-genome-assembly--contig:-NODE-203-length-17802-cov-40.575872_pt1 | contig 17802 bp, 17 predicted proteins | sample MGYA00249588_ERZ652575 | MGnify/ENA primary metagenome ERZ652575 (study PRJEB26925, sample SAMN05826562) | human gut metagenome | biome: ENVO:2100002; feature: ENVO:00000062; material: ENVO:00002003...
GATCTACACGTAAGGAGTCGTCGGCAGCGTCAGATGTGTATAAGAGACAGAAAATCACCCGTTTCGATTTATGAATTTAAAAATATAAACTTAGAAAACATAAACCTTAACAAATGCAAACGACCGATTTCAGGCAACAGGAAATGGCAATTTTTTCCATTTCTAGCGTATTCCAGCCCATCGGCAAGGAAACGGGCAAATTCGCGAGTAATGAAGAGGGTTAATTTATGTAAGTTACTGATAACCAATAAAGTTAAGTCTGTTTTCAGGCAAAAACGAAAAATGGGCATCTAGCTCGAAAAATCGCTTAAATCCCCCATTTTTGCCCAAAAATCGCCCAAAATGAGCCCAGTTAAGCGCCCCAAAAAGAGCTGAAAATCCCCTATTTTGGGCAAATTTATAATGCTAAACGCTAGTTGGCTGCTTTCTGGAAACAGGCAGCAAAGAAGGGCGAAAACGGAAACGAGCTCCTGCCGAGAGAAAACTCTCAGCAGGAGCTCGCCTACTCTCCCCCACTTCGCTCTTCAGCATCAGTGAAGGATAAAAAAGATGAGTTCTTTCATCAGTTCACCCACCGGAGTGGATGGATTATCCAGTCCCTTTATCTTCGCATCCACCTCCTTGAACTTCTCAATAATCGCCATCACTTTCACGCCCGTATAGTTCCTCATTCCTGTAATATATTCGCGCGCCGCCCAAGCTCCGCGCAAATCCAGGAATTTTGCGAGCTCATTTTCGTTCTGCCTGTTGGGTGCATAATAAGCAATCATCAGGTTTTGGAAATAAGTAAAGAGCATCGGGAGAAGCGTGAAGAGAGAACCACTCTTCGGATTGCTGTCAAAATAATTTATTATCTGATTTGCCTTGAACACATCGCGGCTGACGATGGCACTTCTCAGCTCGAAGGCATTGAAGTCTTTGCTCACCCCTATTTCTCGCTCCACAATCTCCGGAGTAACACGCCGGTCGTTCTCAGGAAGAGAAATGAGCAGTTTGTCGAGCTCGGAAGTGAGTCGGTGCAAATCTGCCCCCACATGATCTGCCACCATCTGGGTAGCCTTGGGTTCAATGGTTGCCTTACGGGTCTTGAGATAAGTCTCGATGAAGCCCGGCAGATTTCGGTCGTAGAGCTTCTTGCTTTCAAAAACCACACCCGCCTTGGCAGCGAGGGCAGAAAACTTTTTACGACTGTCGAGCTTGCCGTTTTTATGACAGAAAACAAGGATGGTTGTTTTTACCGGATTTTCGAGGTACTTCTCGAGCGCTTCCAAATTCCGCAAATTCTGAGCCTCTTTCACAACCACCACTCTATACTCCGCCATCATCGGGTAGCCCTTGCACAAATCTGCCACTTGCGCACCCGTAACATCAGCTCCGAAAACCACCGTCTGATTGAAGTCACGCTCCTCGGGTTGGAGCACATTTTCTGAAATGTAGTCGCAGATCTTATCTATATAAAAAGGTTCCTCGCCCATCAGAACATAGATGGGAGAATACTTCCGAGCCTTCAAATCTTTCATGATTGACTCGTAACTTATTGCACTTTTCTTTTCTACCATTGGATTATTTTTTGTAACTTTGCACCCAGCAAACTCCGGGGGTGCGGACAAGCATTTGCTCCGCCTCCAGGTTCGCAGTTTTCTGAGGTGCAGTTTTCAGCTGCACTTCGACTGCAAAGTTACAAAAAATAAATTGAACTGCCTATATAAAAGAGGTAGTTTTTGAAAATGAGGTATGGTTAAAAGAAGAAAAGAAACCATATCGAAAACAGAAAAGAAAGAAATATAACCATATATATAATAAGGTACAGAAAAATGATTCGCTTAAATTTGCCATCTTTCGACATCAAGGTTTCGGGCTCAAAACAGCATCCCCAGATACTGGATGTGCTGCGCCGGAAGTTCATCACGCTCACTCCCGAAGAGTGGGTGCGCCAGCATTTCGTTCATTTTCTCATCGAGCACAAGGGGTATCCTGCCTCTCTGCTCGCCAACGAAATCCAGCTGAAATGTGGCGACAAGGTGCTGCGCGCCGACAGTGTGCTCTACTCCCGTGAGCTGCAGCCCCGCATGATTATCGAGTACAAAGCCCCTCACATCCCCATCACGCAGAAAGTGTTCGACCAGATTTCGGTCTACAATCTTCTGCTCCATGTCGACTTTCTGGTGGTGAGCAACGGACTGGAGCATTACATCTGCAAGATGGATTATGAAAGTAAAAAATATGTATTTTTAGAGACCATTCCCGATTATTCCGATTTATTGACATTATGAGAGCGTCGGGGGATAGTCCGGAAGTTTTTAAACAGAGTTTCCCCAGCCTTCAAAATTTGCGAATTTCCGCCCAACCGGCCATCCGTTTTAGAATTCGCGAATTTTGGAGGCCTTTTTCTGCCTTCTTTTCCACTCCCTTTTTGAACACTCCTTTTCCTCCCATCCCCTTTCTCGCGTTATTTTTTAATAAAAAACCCATTTTCATTTTGTAGTCTCCTCCTTTTATACTATCTTTGCAACTAATATATATATATTAAGGTATAGACTGCCTAAAAGAACAGAAAGAAATGGAGAATAAAAAGATAAAAATCGCCGTAGCCGGAACAGGATATGTAGGCCTGAGCATCGCTACCCTGCTGAGCCAGCATCATGAGGTGGTGGCCGTAGACGTGATACCCGAAAAGGTGGAGCTCATCAACTCGCGCCGCTCGCCTATCCAGGACGAATACATAGAGAAATATCTGGCTGAAAAGGAACTCAACCTCAAAGCCACAACCGATGGAGAAGAAGCCTATAAGGATGCCGACTTCGTAGTGATTGCCACACCAACCAACTATGATCCGGTGAAAAACTACTTCGACACCTCGCACGTAGAAGAAGTCATCCGTCTGGTGATGCAGGTGAATCCCGATGCCATCATGGTCATCAAGAGCACCATTCCGGTAGGCTACACCGAAAGCATCCGCCAGAAGACGGGCAGCAAGAACATCATCTTCGCTCCTGAATTCCTACGCGAGAGCAAGGCTCTCTACGACAACCTCTACCCGAGCCGCATCATCGTGGGCAGACCGAATGGTGACGAGCGACTGGAGCAGGCAGCCCGCACCTTTGCAGAACTGCTGAAAGAGGGAGCCATCAAGCAAGACATAGAAACCCTGTTCATGGGACTTACCGAGGCAGAGGCGGTGAAACTCTTCGCCAACACCTACCTCGCCCTGCGCGTGAGCTACTTCAACGAGCTGGATACCTACGCCGAAATGAAGGGCCTCGACACCAAGGCGATTATCGACGGAGTGGGTCTGGACCCTCGCATCGGCACCTTCTACAACAACCCTTCCTTCGGATACGGCGGCTACTGTCTGCCGAAAGATACCAAGCAGCTGCTCGCCAACTATGCCGATGTGCCTGAGAACCTGATTCAGGCGATTGTAGAAAGCAACCGCACCCGCAAGGATTTCATCGCCGACCGCGTGCTGAACATGGCTGGCTACTACGATTATGCCAACCAGAACAACTTCAGCGAGGAGGAAGAGAAGCCTTGCACCATCGGCGTATACCGCCTCACGATGAAGAGCAACAGCGACAACTTCCGCCAGAGCAGCATACAGGGCGTGATGAAGCGCATCAAGGCAAAGGGCGCGCAGGTTATCATCTACGAACCTACGCTGAAAGACGGAACCACCTTCTTCGGAAGCCGCATCGTAAACAACCTGGATGCCTTCAAGCAGCAGAGCCAGGCCATCATCGCCAACCGGTATGACAAGTGTCTGGATGATGTGGAAGAAAAGGTTTACACCCGCGATATTTTCAGAAGAGACTGATTTGAACTGAAAGTTAAAAGTTAACAGTTAAAAGCTGAAGACGGAATATAGGAAAACAATAATATTTATAATAAAGAGAAAAATAAGAAATGGCAAAATTAGTAATCAATTCCTACGAGGAATTTGCATCTCACCTCGGTGAGAAGTTAGGAGAATCAGACTGGTTGCAGATTGACCAGGACCGTATCAACAAGTTCGCAGACGCTACACTCGACCCACAGTGGATCCACGTAGACGTAGAGCGCGCCAAGGTAGAGAGCCCTTACCACAGCACCATCGCTCACGGTTACCTCACCCTCTCAGTACTCCCATACCTCTGGCAGCAGATTATCGAGGTAAACAACCTCAAGATGCTCGTAAACTACGGCATGGACAAGATGAAGTTCGGTCAGCCAGTCATCACCGGTTCACGCGTGCGCCTGGTAGCCACTCTCCACGACATCCAGAACATCCGTGGCATCTGCAAGACCAGCATCAAGTTTGACATCGAAATAGAAGGTCAGCGCAAGCCAGCCCTCTCAGGCATCGCTTCTTTCCTCTACTATTTCAACAACTAAAAGATGGCAGCAGGTAAATGGATTGGTGGTGTGCTCGGTTTCATCACAGCCGGTCCGCTGGGAGCCCTGGCAGGCTATGCCCTCGGTTCCCTCTTTGAGCACGGACTGGATGCGGTAAACCGCGACGGCGACCACCATTACAACAACGCCTACGATGCCTACAGCGGCCAGCAGGGCTTCGGCAACCAGGGCTACAGCCGCCAGCAGAGCTATGAGGGAGAGCGAAATTCCTTCATGTTTTCGCTGCTGGTGCTCAGCTCCTACATCATCAATGCAGATGGCAAGATCATGCATTCCGAGATGGAGCTGGTGCGCCGCTTCCTGCGTCAGAATTTCGGCGAGGCAGCCAAGCAGCAGGGCGAGGAAATCCTCCTCAAACTCTTCGAACAGCAGAAGCAGATGGGCATGCAGCAGTACCGTTCGGTGATACAGGACAGCTGTCATCAGATACGTGCCAACATGATGTATGAGCAGCGCCTGCAGTTGCTCAATTTCCTCGTCATGATAGCCCAGGCTGATGGAGTTGTGAATTCTCAGGAGATTCAGGCACTCAAGGAGATGGCCATCCACATGGGGCTTTCTGCCGAGGATGTAGACCAGATGCTGAACCTGGAGAGCGGGGCTTCTTCAGCAGGCAGTCTGGATGATGCCTACCGTGTTCTGGGTATCAGTCCTGACGCCTCAAACGATGAGGTGAAGGCCGCATACCGCAAGATGGCGCTCAAGCATCATCCTGACAAGGTAGCAGCCCTAGGCGAAGATGTGCGCCGTGCAGCCGAGAAGAAATTCCAGGAAATCAACGACGCCAAAGACCGCATTTACAAGGCTAGAGGACTCTAACTGAACTTTCGCATGTGGTTCAAGTACGGGCTGAAGGCCCAAAAGCTCCTAGCCCAGGGCATCGCCCTGGGTATGATGGCAATCAGCAAGACGCCCTGTAAGGGCAAAAGCTTTATGTTTTGTCTGGAGTTTTAAAGCTTTTGCCCTTACAGGGCGACGGGTTTGCGTTCATTATTACCCAGGGCGATGCCCTGGGCTAGGAGCTTCTGCCCTTTCAGGGCGTATTGGGTAATTTAAACCGTACAGGTCGAAAAAAATAAAGGCTCGCCAAGCAATTTTGGCGAGCCTTCATTGTATCTTTTAATCTTCATCCTCAGTCTTTCTTCTGCGGATAGCGCGCTTGCGCTTTGGCTTCTCCTCTGTCTTAGGAGACTCTATCTTAACACCAGCCAATTCTGGGTCGATGAGGATACGGCCGCAATACTCACAAGGGATAATCTTCTTGTGCATCTTGATATCGAGCTGGCGCTGAGGTGGAATCTTGTTGAAGCAACCGCCACATGCATCACGCTGCACGTAAACGATACCCAAACCGTTGCGGGCACCATTACGGATGCGCTTGAAGCTCTGGAGCAAACGTGGCTCAATCTTCTTCTCGAGCTCGAATGCCTTCTCCTTCAAATTCTCCTCTTCCTCACGGGTTTCAGCCATGATTGACTCAAGCTCAGAACGCTTCATTACCAAGCCCTTCTCGCGGTCTGCCTTCTGGTCCTCAGCCTTGTGAAGGTCGTACAGGCGCTCGTTGATTGTCTGCTGCGCCTCGCGGATCTTCTTGCTGCAAAGTTCGATTTCCAGCTCCTGGAACTCGATTTCCTTGCTCAAAGTATCATACTCGCGGTTGTTGCTAACCATTTCGAGCTGCTTCTTATAACGCTCCACGCTAGCCTGAGCCTCCTCAATCTCGTGCTGCTTCTGATCGATGGCGCGGTCAAACTGCTCAATATCGGTCTGGATTTTCTCGATACGGGTGGTAAGACCAGCAATATCGTCTTCCAAATCCTGAACTTCGAGAGGCAACTCACCTCTCAACGCACGCTTTTCATCAATTGCAGACAAGGTGGTCTGAAGCTGATAGAGAGCCTTCAACTTCTCTTCCACTGTCAAATCTGTAGGATCTTTCTTTGCCATAACTTTATTTTTTTTAATGTTGAATGTTAAATGTTGAATGTTGAATGAGGCTTGCGCCCTTCCAACCTATAAATACAATATCGGATTCGTATTTATCTCCGAGATGCAGCATTTGGCATCAGGGAAATTCTCCAGGATGATGCTGCGGAAGATTTCGCCCGTAAACTGCTCACTCTGATAGTGGCCGATGACGCAGATCTGAATCTCCTGCTCGTGGCCGAAATACTCGTGATAGCTCATCTCGCCCGTGATGAAGGCATCGGCACCTGACTTGATGGCTGCGTCAAGCAAGAAAGCACCTGCTCCACCGCAAAGTGCCACCTTCCTGATAGGACGTCGAAGCAACTGGTTGCACTGCACGCACTCCACGCCAAACCGCTCCTTGAGCATCAGCACCAAGTCGTCGGCTGCCAGGTCCTCAGCCACCTCTCCGATGACGCCCTCACCGCCCTTCACGCCGTCCACTTCCTTCTCGCCTGCAAAGAACTGCACGTTTCGCAGTCCCAGTTTCTCGGCAATCTTGAAGTTCACGCCGCCCGCAGCCGCATCCATGTTGGTATGCATCGCCACGATGGTAATATCATTCTTAATCGCCTTGCGCACGGTACGCTGCACGTAGTTCTCGTCCGAGATTCTCGCCAGTTTGCGGAATATCAGCGGATGATGGCTTACGATGAGGTTACATCCCTTCCGGATGGCCTCGTCTACCACAGCTTCAGTAACGTCAAGACACAACAATGCCCCTGACATTTCTACCGCCTCTGTCAATCCAACTTGCAGGCCGGCATTATCATATCCTTCCTGCAAGGGCAGAGGCGCGTAATGTTCAAGGGCATCAACTACCTGTTTTATTTTCACGCTCCTATTCAATATTTTATTTTTAGACTGCAAAGTTACTCATTTTTCCCCGATTTTATCTCCATACAGCCCTCCGTTTAAACTTTTTTAATACAAAGTTTTGCTTTTGCGCAAAATATTTCACAAAAACAGCCGATAGTTGTAGATTTTTTATTAATTTTGCAAGCATACTTCATAAAAGCAGAACGGAGCCCGTCCCCCAAGGAAAGGTTCCCGATGAAGAACAGAGTATAATAAATTGGTATAGAACATCGTATCATAAAAATAGTATAGCTTATGCATCAATCTACATTACCCTGCGATTTCGCACTCCCTGCCGAATGGGAGCCACAGAGCGCCATCATGCTCACCTGGCCACATGCCGGCACCGACTGGAAGCCGTATCTGCCTGAAATAACAGATACTTATCTCGAACTGGCAGATATCATCACGCGCTACGAGCAGCTGCTTGTGGCTACACCCGATGTGCCTGCCACCCGATACCAGCTCGAGAAAAAGCTCTCTGCCGAACAGATGAGCCGCGTGCTGCTCTACGAGGTAGAAAGCAATGATACCTGGGTGCGCGACCACGGCCCCCTCACCATGGTGCTGCGCAAAAAACAGAACACCTGGATGGTGCCTTACCGCATACTCGACTTCAAGTTCAACGGCTGGGGCGAAAAGTTCAGATGGGAGAAGGATAATGCCATCACCCTGCAACTATACTATCAGGCAGCCTTCAATGCCGATATAGAGAACCACCAGGGCTTCGTGCTCGAAGGAGGCAGTATCGAGAGTGACGGAAAGGGTACACTCTTCACCACCTCACAGTGCCTGCTGGCGCCTCACCGCAACCAGCCGCTCGACCACGACAGCATCGACCATCTGCTGCAGACTTTCTTCCAGCTCAAGCGAGTCGTCTGGCTGGATCACGGCAATCTGATAGGCGATGATACCGACGGCCACATCGACACCATCGTGAGAGTGGCTCCACACGACACCTTATTATATGTAGGCTGCGATAATCCGGAAGATGAGCAGTATGAAGACTTCCAGGCGCTGGAAAAGCAGCTCAAGGGCCTCTTCACCTGGGAGGGATACCCTTACCGCTTGCTCAAACTGCCGATGCCCGACCCTATCTATGATGAGGGCGACTGCCTCACCACCAACCCGGAGAGCGAGGGCGACCGCCTGCCAGCCACCTATGCCAACTTCCTGATACTGAACAAGGCGGTGATTTATCCCACCTACAATCAGCCGGAAAAGGACGAGGAGGCACGCAAGCAGATTCAGCTCGCCTTCCCCGACCGCGAAATCATCGGCGTAGATTCGCAGACCATCATCCGCCAGCATGGCAGCATCCACTGCATCACCATGCAGTTGCCCGAGGGAGTCCTCAGAGACTCAAAATTCAACACTCAACACTCAACATTCAACATTTAACATTCAACATTTAACATTAAAAGTAAAAAATGAAAGTCGGTTTATTACAACTTCATAATACGGCAGATATCGCCAATAACAAGCAGCGCCTGGCAGAAGGCATCATCGACCTCGCCCATCGCGGCGCAGAGCTCATCGTGCTTCAGGAGCTTCATAACTCCCTCTATTTCTGTCAGGTAGAGGATGTTGACCTCTTCGACCTGGCAGAGCCTATTCCGGGCCCTTCGACCGATTTCTACGGCAAGCTTGCCAAGGATCTCGGCGTCGTCATCGTCACCTCCCTCTTCGAGCGCCGCGCTCCGGGGCTCTACCACAATACGGCGGTAGTGATGGAGAAGGATGGAAGCATAGCCGGAAAATACCGCAAGATGCACATCCCCGACGATCCTGCCTACTACGAGAAGTTCTATTTCACTCCGGGCGACCTCGGTTTTCACCCTATCCAGACTTCTGTAGGCAAGCTCGGCGTGCTGGTTTGCTGGGACCAGTGGTATCCCGAAGCAGCCCGTCTGATGGCGCTGCAGGGAGCCGAAATGCTCATCTATCCTACCGCCATCGGCTATGCCACCTATGATACCGAGGAGGAGCAGCAGCGCCAGCGCGAGGCGTGGACTACCGTGATGCGAGGCCATGCCGTAGCCAACGGATTGCCGGTCATCGCCGTAAACCGCGTAGGTTTCGAGCCCGATCCAAGCGGTCAGACCGAGGGCATCCAGTTCTGGGGCAGCAGTTTCGTAGCCGGTCCTCAGGGCGAGCTCTACTACCGTGCCAGCGATCAGGAAGAAGAGAGCCTGGTGGTAGATATCGACCTGAAGCACAGCGAGAATGTGCGCCGCTGGTGGCCATTCCTCCGCGACCGCCGCATCGAGAACTACGGAGATATTACCAGGCGATTTATCGATTAACCCATTTTTGCCGGAAATTCCGAGAGAATATCGGGATTCCGGCATACATATATATATATATATAAGGTATAGATTTTCAGGATAAATGGAGAATTTGGAAGTGATGGTGATACTTTTCATCATCGTGATTTTAGGTTACGTCGCCTGCAAGTTAGGATATATGGGCGACAAGTTTGACAAGAAGTTATCCAGCATGGTGGTAGATATCACCTGTCCCCTGCTGGTGCTCTCGTCAGTAATGGGCGATGAGCTGCCCGACCGCACGCTCATCCTTCCCCTCCTGGGCGTAGGTTTTCTTACCTACATTCTTTTGCTGGTATTCGGTTTCTGGGTGCCGCGTCTCATCACGCGCAATCATGATGACCAGGGCATGATAGGTTTTGCGCTGATGTTTGCCAACGTAGGTTTCATCGGCTACCCTATCGTTTCAAGCATATTCGGTCCGAAGGCCATTTTTTATGCCGCGCTGCTCAACATGCCGAACACCTTTTTTATTTTTACGGCAGGTGTCATGCTCATCAAGGGCGAGTACAGTATCAAGCAGTTCAATCCTAAGGTATTGTTTTCTCCGGCTCTTCTGGGTGCCTTTGTTGCCGCCCTTCTGGTAGCTTTCGGGGTTCATACGCCTGATATCATTGCGCGTCCGGTAACGATGGTGGGCAACATAACGGTTCCGGCAGCCCTGATGATTATCGGTTCCTCGATGGCTAAGTTGCCGGTGAAGGAGATTATCGGCAGTCCTAAGGTATACCTCTCCTCGTTCTTGCGTCTTGTGGTAGTACCTCTGAGCATTTATTTCCTGTTCAAAGTATGTGGTGTAAGCGATCAGGTCAACGACATCAATACGGTTGTCATTGCGATGCCCGTAGCGAGTTTCGGCACGATGTTCTGTCTGAAATACGGCCGCAATCCTTCGCTCATCACCGAGATGACGTTCATCACCACGGTTGGCAGCATCATCACCATCCCGCTCATCACCCTCCTCTTTTCGTAATGCAGGAAGGGTGAAATGCCTGGCATACTTGCGTATCTTACTGCAAAAAAATCCCCTGATACTACAGAGAGCACCAGGGGATTCTTATCTTTTAATTGTAATAATCAACACTCAACATTCAACACTCAACATTCAACATTACTTAACGCTGATTTTCTTTCCATTCTGGATATAGATACCCCTAGATGGAACATTTTGTATTCTGCGGCCGTTCAGGTCGTAAATGGCAGCATTGCCAGTCTTCCCATCCAATGTTACAGAATGGATGCCGGTAGGCTCCAGGTCCTCTACCACATTATCAAAGTATTTAATCCAGTTCTTGGTATACTGATGAGCATCATACTTCGCCTTGCTGCCCGGATAGAGATGCAGCGTGCGATACAACTTACTGCTCTTGGCGGCAAATACACACCAGTTTATCCAGTAAGGTGCCTCCTTATGACGCATATATACATCCTTCAAATAGAAGCAGGCATTGAATGTGTTGCGGCCGAATTCCTTTATCGTCTCAGGTAAATCAATTTCCTTCAGTTTGGTTAACATAAAGGCATTGGAACCTAACTCCTTGACACCGGCAGGCATCTTGAAACTCTCCAGATAAGCATTGCTGTCAAATGCATAATCAGGAACCATATCAGCCTTGAAATAACCATAAGCCACAACCTTGGCATTACTCAAGTCGATGCCTGTAAAAGAATGGCAGTTCAATTCGTCAAAGTCGCGTTTGTCAATCTCGCCGTTTACTTTGATATTTGTATATACATAATAATCCAGATTCTTACTATCCAATTCAGCCTTCAGTTGTCCCGGTGCAGCTAAAGTTACCTCAACAGTCTTTTCCTCATAGGTGCGATATGTCTTAACGACCAGGTTATAAACAGGTTTTACACCTGGAGATATAGCATAAAACGTAACACCATTAGAGAAAGATGCCGTAGGAACACTCTTACCATCCAATTCAATAAAACTCTTGGCAATACCTGCATCTATCTTCACATCGAAATAATAAGGACAGCCCTGCAATGGCTTACCATTGTATAATCTGCTAACCCAATTATAAGCTGAAGAAGCCTCTACAAACTGCGCCCCTTCGCCCAATTCCGTTTTCACTTCGAATGTACGAGGCTGGAATCCTGTAGCAGGCAAATGAACTTCCTCCGCATCAGGTCCTAAGATTTCTACATATTCGTCAGTTCCGTCTTCCTTAGAAACAATAGCCAGGTAGTCACCCTCCTGAGCATCCACCGGACAAGATCCCTCTAATGTGATAAAAGGGTTATAAAAACTAGGCTCAAAGTCCTTAATCGTTTTTGCCCCAAAGACTTTACGGGTTTTGCCCTTGGCATTCTTCAAAGCTATCGCTACTTCTCCCGTAAACAGATTGTCACCCTGGCTTTGAAGAGGTAAAAGATAGAGATTCAGTTTTTTATCAGCCTTCACATCAGTAACATTCATGTTCATCGTTTCCAGATAACCATCAACCTTGATGAATCCCAGATTAGAAATAACTTCCTCGCCGTCAGATGGCTGAAGTGAGAATACAGCCGATTGAGACAGATTATACTGATCGCCCAGAGGCTTTCCACCAGTTTCAGGATTGAGGGCACCGATGCGATAGAATCCATCACAATATCCACCCCAGCCCCAGTTTACGCTGAAGCTTTCATCCTTATAGCCATCAATCACAAAGGAGTGACCTCCTTTATTAGAATCAACAGCAGAATAAAGAATCGGACGGTTGGCATCAATCTCGGCACGCAATCTGTCGTTCCAGACTTCTGCACCCAAATCCGCTATTGCCAGAAGTCTGGCATACTTACTGTAACCGAAATACTTTTTCAGAGCTGTTAGCAGGTCTTCCATCGAAGCACCGCTTCCACCCTTAGCATACTTCATCTCCACTGCCACACCGAGGTCTGCCATCAGTCTTGCTACGCCGTCAAATGCCTCGTCATTACCAACAGTATACTTAGTAGGCATATTAGCCCAGTCATAATCATGCTCGAAATTTGCAGTAAGGTCCTGTCCGTTCCAGGTATAGGAATGGCTTCCGGTACCCTTGGCTGGATAGCCGTGGTGCTTCATCACGATGGCTCCAGCCGTTGCTACACAGCCTGTTACATAGTTGTTTGGCGTATACTTGTTGAATGGAGCCATCTGGTTCCATTCTGCAGTATTGAGCAGTTTTTCGCCTGTAAATGCGGCTCTCGTGGCAGTCCGGTTCGCTACATAATTGTCGCCCAGCGCCGCAATCTGCCGTTCATAGCTCTTCAGCAGGTCCTTCAGTCCGTCAGGCAGATTCTCGGCATCAAATGATCCCGTTGAGGTATAGCCCAATACTGGCGTTACGGCATCATCACCAGCGATAATGACGAATCCGCCCGCATCGTTGTTAAATACATAGTAAGCATCCGATGGCGATGCAGTAGTAGCCGTGCGGCTCTTCGCCTTCGCCTTCTGCGGCATCTGCTTTCCCCAGAAGCTGTAGGCCTGTTGCTGAGCCTGCCACTGTGTGATTCGCTTGGCTTGCAGAGGAGAGTATCCCAGCGCCAGCAACAATACCAATAGAAATTGAATGTGTAATAGTCGCTTCATAAGTTCTTATCTTTTTTAAGGGTTATTATATAATATGTATAGTTCTTAGAAATTTCTTCTTTTGCAAAGATAATGCAAACGAGCGCAATGAAAGCTTGCTTTCAAATTGCCGAGTGCAGCTTATCTTATGCAAAGATAGGAAAAAATATAATGCCACGCAAGTTTTATGCCCTCTTTTTTCGTCCCGTTCTCCACTTTTTTACGCAATGATACCTTTTTTACGCATTGAACGATAAAAAAATCTCCATTTTTTCGTTATTCCCCGATTTTTGCCTTATCTTTGCAAGGAAATTTGGCACGAAGAAATCCTTTTTACCAATAATATAAATTAGAAAAAAATGAAGATAAACAACAGTACGAAGAAAAGCCTGCTCATCATCGCACTCGCGATGGCCAGCACTACTTACCAGACACAGGCCGCCCCGATAGAACATATCGGCGACAGATACATCATGCATATTCCAGAAATGGAACTCACAGGCGAAGAATCACTCCTCGATGTACTCATGATGTGCCCGGAAGTCATCTCGCTCGACGGCAACAACATCATCGGCGGAGACCCGTTCGCCAACCTCTACGGCAAGTTCGTCATCCGCATCGACAACCAGGAATACGGACTCGATTACGCCACCTTCCTCCACCATTTCAAGGCTCGGGAGATAGAAACCATCAAGGTGTGCCAGAACGCCGAAGTGATGAAGGGATGCAGCAGTCTGAAGAAAGTCATCGACATCACACTGCGCAAGAAGGAGAACGGAACCACCGGCAGATGGGGACTTTTCGGTGATACCTACGGCGGCGCAAAAGGCATCGTCAGCGTCATCAGCCAGCAGGATAAACTCCGCGTGCTCAGTCATGTAGAAGGCAACTTCCAGCGCACCTCCAGCAGCGATAAGGACGCCTACCAGGGTATCTCAAGCACCACCGTGAACCACTACTCCCACGAGGGCGCCAAGCTCAATCTGCTCTGGACACCTACCGCGAAGGATGTGCTCGAAATAGATGCGATGCAGACCTATACCCGCAACCATTTCACCCACACCCCAGCCGATTACGTGCGCGCCTATCATCTGCAGGCCGACTATACCCGCACGCTCGCCGACAACGGCTCCAGTATCCTCTTTACCCTCGGTGCCGAGCATATCAGCGACAACGGCCGTACGCAGGAAGAAACTCAGACTGCGCCCTACCAGAACCACTCTACCTACCCCTTCATGGTGATAGAATACGCCACTCCGGTCGTCACCTCCAATCTCTGGATTACGGCAGGTTTCGAGGGCGGTCTCTCCATCGAGAAGAACTGCATCGCCGGTTACACCAACCATTCCAACTATCAGGATTTTTACGCCCAGCTGGATTACAACATCGGCAAGTGGGGATTCATGGCAGGCGACCGCTTCCGCATCATCAACTTCCGTCCTAAGCAGATTGCGCCGGAAGAGCACTGGAAGCATACCACGCGCAACCATATTTACTCGGCGAGCGCCTATTACAGCTTCACGCCGGGTCATACCCTGCAGGCCACCTACTGCCGCCGCATCTTCAATCCCGAGTTTGGCGATTTCGTAACCGCGGGCGATATGGAGGGCGCCTGGCAGCCGGTTTATACCGCCGATATCGGCAACAGCATGGCGAATGTGGTAGAGCTCAAGCATACCTACAGCCGTCCTGCCTTCGTGCTCAGCACCTCGGTGAAGAACATCCACCAGCACCTGTTCAGTGCCACTCACGACAATACGCTCGGCATCGGCTCCACCGCCTTCTGGCACAAGGGCATCCTTCGCCTCACAGCCGGTGTCAACTACTTCTGGCAGCGCAGCGAAACCCCTTCAGAGGAGGCTCAGCAGCGCAATGCGGAGTATAATCATTTTGCCGTATTCAAGTTGGCACCGCAGCTCACAATGGCCGATGGCTGGCGCTTTACGGGCAATCTCATCTGGTGTACCCGTCGCCGCAGCGATGCCTACACCCCGGCTAATCTCTATGCCGAGGTAGGGGTATACAAGAATCTGGGCAAGCACTGGACGCTCGAAGGCCGCTTCCACGATATGGCGAGCCAGCACTTCGGCAACCGCGCTGCCACCATCAGCTGCACATATTATTTTTAACTGAGCTTTCGCAAGTTTTGCTCCACACGCCCTGAACCAACGGTCACCGACCGAAGGGAAAGGTAAAGGACAGAAGCTATCATGTAAGCCCAACACGCCCTGAAAGGGCAGAAGCTCCTAGCCCAGGGCATCGCCCTGGGTAATTACGGACGCAAACCTGTCGCCCTGTAAGGGCAAAAGCTTTAAAATACTGGGCAATGTACAAAGCTTTTGCCCTTACAGGGCGCCTTGCTGACTGCTATTATCCCCAGGGCGCTGCCCTGGGCTAGGAGCTTCTGCCCTTTCAGGGCGTGCTGCTTCAAATTGCTTTTGGGCCTTCAGCCCGTACTTAAACCACTTGCGTAACTTGAGCTTTTAACAATCTTTTTCTAAATCAGAAGCAAGATTTCTGTTCCTTTCTTATTTTATTATCAGAAAGTGAAACAATAAAAAGAAAGGAACATTATATATGAGAAAAATTGATTTCAAGAAGATCGGGCTGGCAGCGATGATGCTCCTGTCGGCCCTCACATTCCAGTCATGCGATAACGATAACGATACCGACTGGGACCGCGTTTTCCCTAACGCACTGGTAACCGTGAAGAAGAGTGGCGATGCCTGCTATCTGCAGCTCGACGACAACACCACGCTGCTCGCCAAGAACCTGAAACCTACCATCTTTGACGGTAAGGAGGTTCGCGCCCTGGTCAACTACACGCAGACCTCGGAGAAGAGCGAGAAGTATAACCAGGTGATTCACGTCAACTGGATAGACAGCATCCTGACCAAGAAGCCAGTTCCTTCGCTCGGTTCAGATACCGAGAACAGCAAGAAGTATGGCAACGACATGGTCGACATCGTTCGCGACTGGGTAACGGTGGCAGAAGATGGCTATCTCACCCTCCGTTTCCGTGCTCTCTGGGGCGGTCAGAAGGTGCATTACATCAACCTCGTTACGGGTGTGAATCCAGAGAATCTTTACGAGGTAGAGCTGCGCCACAATGTTAATGGCGACCCTCAGAACTACTGGCGCGATGCCCTCGTAGCGTTCAATCTGAACGGAGTCGTGCCTGATACAGAAGGCAAGACGGTGAAACTCACCATCCGCTGGCGTTCCAGCAAGGGCTACAAGAAGGTAGATTTCGACTACTGTTCGCGCAAGCCTATCAGCAGCCCGAAGATGCTCGAAGGATACAGCCAGGAAGGAAGAGATATCCGATAAACGAAGAAAAAGCAGATAAAAGCAAAGCCCCGATGCATGATGCATCGGGGCTTTTTTTTACCTTTTTACTTTTTTACCTTTTTACCTTTAAAAGCTGCTGCAGCTTGTTACACCGAGGGTGGTAGCGATGGCTGTAAGGAAGGAGATTGCAATCTGCAAAATTGTTTTCCAGGTACTTGCTTTCATAATGTTTAATGTTTAATGTTGAATGTTGAGTGTTGAATGTTGACTTAGTGGGGGGTTGCCCTCAGGCGAGGGCTTTATTCAAGCCCGTCGCCGCCTTCCTGAGAGCCGCCTGGCTGCGTACCGCCGCCGGTAGTTCCGGAACCGCCCTGGCTGGTGCCGCCTTGTTCAGTGCCGCCAGAGGTACCACCAGAGGTGCCACCCTCGTCGGTGCCGGTATAGCCGCCGTACTCCTGAATCTTGCACTTCTTGCGCAGCTCGGAGTTGCTCCAGCTTTTTGTGTTTCTCACAATCAGGTGTACACCCTCTACGCTGGCAGCCGTTACCTTCTCCTTGGTATCCTCCGCCTTCGAAGTCATACCGATGGAGAACAGACCGAGGTCAGAGAGACGCACACTCTTACCGTCGAGAATCAACTCCTGCAGATGGTCGAGAGCATCCATCAGCACACCGTGGATAGTACCTCGGGAGTAAGGCGAACCGTGGTCAGAGATGTGGGATACGAATCCCTCGAAATCCACCTCGCGGTCGGTTACAGCAGTGGCATACCACTTTTTCTTACCTGCGTTCTCGCCACTCTGTGGGGTACGCTGCAACTTACGATACTTCAATGTTCCTTTCTGTTCCATGATATAAAAATATTAAAGGGTTAATATAAATGTTAAATGTTGAATGCTTCTTTTTAATGTTGAATGTTGAGTGTTGAATGTTAACTTGGTGGGGTGCGCAAGTTTTTGCCCACACGCCCTGAAAGGGCAGAAGCTCCTAGCCCAGGGCATCGCCCTGGGTAATTACGGACGCCCCCCTGTCGCCCTGTAAGGGCAAAAGCTTTAAAACTTGTGATTGCCTTTCTTCGAACGACAGTGCAAAGGTACGGCAATTTTCTGATACTACCAAATTTCACCCTGCAGAGTTATGTTAAACGGATTTAACACTTCGAGCGCATCCGGTTAATCTTGCCAACTCATAATTTATCGTGCGAGAAAACTATGTGATGTAAAAAGTTTCTCTATGCTTTCTCATCCCGAAAACAGCAGGAAGCAAGAAATCCATCATCAACCACCGAACACATTTCCACCACCAAAGCGTGACAGTTGTGACAGTTGTGACAGTTTTCAGCGCCTACCCCCACCTCCCTCTCTTTAGAGGCTGTCTCTTATACACATCTCCGAGCCCACGAGACGGACTCCTATCTCG
>ENA-OXQY01000205-OXQY01000205.1-human-gut-metagenome-genome-assembly--contig:-NODE-205-length-17740-cov-6.701725_pt1 | contig 17740 bp, 17 predicted proteins | sample MGYA00249588_ERZ652575 | MGnify/ENA primary metagenome ERZ652575 (study PRJEB26925, sample SAMN05826562) | human gut metagenome | biome: ENVO:2100002; feature: ENVO:00000062; material: ENVO:00002003...
GATGAAAGTCACAGCTATCATATTAGTAGCCTGATGGATCGAAAGATGAAGGGTGAGAAGTTGGATGAAAATCTGGAAAAAGGATTCGGCATGTTGCGTAAGGATAATCAACCACAGAGGGCGAGAAGTTCGTCCTTATCCTCAAAAGGCTAAAAGAGGAGATAGTGCTTCTGATAATTCAGAAGGGCGTCGTGAAACACATTTTGTGGCTCGTCTGTAACTCCCGGAGGTGAGAACACCTCTTTGTACACGGGGCGATATAGGAGTCTAGAAGACTGGCGTGTACCTACATGCTTAGCATTAAGCATAGCCATGTAGACTATATCACTTCCAAATTCAAATTTTGTCTATATGGCAACTAATTTGAAGGAGGATAAAGTGATGATGGGATTTAGCATAGCATTTATAATTATTGTTCTTATTGTATTGTATTCATTAGCAAGGACAGCAGGTGAGTCGGACAGGATATTGGAAAATATAAGAGAGCAATCACTCCTTGGAAGGGAGGAGAGCTCTGGTGGGAACAGTTGAAAAAAGAGATAAGCATAAGAAACGCAGGTTTGTATCTCCAGAAGAAAAGCTTGAAAGAGAATTAAAAGATTGTATGCATTGTAGATTCTTCTGGGGACATAACAACAGATGTGCCAATGGAACATGTTGTAAACCATCTAAGAAAAAAGAACAGAAGCTTCCAGCGGAATGTGTCGGATGTCCATATTATCAAGGGAATGGTTATTGTTTTCCTTGTATGCGAAAGCTGATAGGAAAGTAGGTGGTTAAGATGTTCAAGTGGCTGTTTAAGAAGAAAGGATGTGCAAAACATATGAATAACAAGTTAGAAGTAATCGGCATTGATCATGGTTGGTCAATGATGAAAACAATCTCTCAGGTATTTGTCACAGGAGTTAAGGAGATTACAACAACTCCGGCACTTTTTGGCGATGTACTTGAGTATGAAGGAAAGTTCTATAAGGTTGGAACTGTGAGGCAGGAAGTAAAGGATACAAAGGTCGAAGATGACAGCTTTTATCTTCTCACTCTTGCAGCAGTTGCTAAGGAACTTAAAAGAAGAGGTCTTGCAGAGGCAAAGGTATTCCTTGCCGTAGGACTACCACTTACAAGGTTTGGAGCAGAGAAGAATGATTTTATCAAGTACCTGACAAAGAATAAGCGTGTAAGCTTCAAATATGAGAATGAGCCGTATTATATTGAAATTGATGATGTGGCAGTATTCCCTCAGTGTTATGCAGCAGTAGTGGACAAGATTCCTACAATGGCAAAGAAAACGCTGATAGTAGATATCGGTAGCTGGACAATCGACATTATGCCGGTAATCAACAAGTCACCGGATGAATCAAAGTGTGTGACGATTCCAAAAGGTCTTATTACCTGTATGCGTTCTATCAATGAGCAGTGTGTAAGACAGCTTAACGGAGAGGTAGACGAGTCAGAGATACAGAACATCATGCGATATGGAAGGTCAGATATTGATGATGAATACTTTGCCATTATCAAGGCAGAGATAGAGGATTTTGTTGATAAGGTATATAACTCAATCCGTGAGTTTGGGTATAACTTAAAAACTACACCGATTGTATTTGTCGGTGGCGGGGCAGTTGTGATGAAGAATTTTGGTAGCCATGATGCCAAGAACATTTCCTATAACCTTGATGTAAAGGCAAATGCAAGAGGATATGAGCAGCTTGCCACGATGGGGCTTAAAAGCACTAAGCGATTATCATAAGGAGGCAGATGATGGGAAGAAGACTTGAATATGAAGTAAAAACTTCTGTCCGCCTCAACATGAGCAATCCTCAGCATGTGAAAATCAATGATGTGATTCAGAACCTTGATCCGAAGATTTTCAAATCTAAGAACCAGTTCATTATAGATGCGATTCAGTTCTACATTGATAATTATGGAAAAGAAACTTTTGTTATCAAGAAGAAGGAAAAAGAGAGGGCTGAATATATCCGGTCAGAAGATATTGATGACATTAAGGAAGAAGTCATTGAAGCAGCAACCAATGAGGCTAGGAAAGAGGTCATAAGGCTGTTAGGCGGAGTGATATCCGGGATGAATGTTGGTCAGCCGGTAATAATGCAGGCAGCCAATAGTGAAGCACAAGAACCTACAGAAGATGTTATGGACGATGCAGATGTTGCAGGACTTGCAATGGGATGGATGTCGAAAGGAGACTGATTATTATGAGAAGAGTTATGGGAGCCGTAGGAACAGTAATTTTAGAGATACTCAAGTGGATATTGAGGATAATTCTTGGAGCTTTGCAGCTGGTCTTAGGACTTGCCAAAATAATTCTTCTTCTATTCGCTATGGTGGCAAGGATATTTCTTTCATTCGTAAGAATGGGCACATTCTGAGAGGAGGTGAGCGTATGCAGGTAAAGGGTTTATTCTTAAATTACAAGAAAAACAGAAGACTTATGCAGTATTTCTTTAAAATAGGAGAGCTGGTATAATGAAAGGAGTTTAAGATGCACAGAATACGGGACAGTCCTATGTGTCCCGTGCATTACAGATAAATAGTTCACCGCAAGGGTGGATGGCACGGAACACAAAGCCCGTCCCTCTTGCGGAGAAGGGATGGGTGATTACTATGAAGAAGATAAGTATTATCTTATTATCCGCAGTACTGGTCTTTTCAATGGCTGCCTGTAATGGTGGTAAGGAAAAGGCTGATAATCAGACAGAGAAACAGACGGAAAGCGTAAAGCCAACTGAAGAAGTAGCAATGGCAACGGAAGCTGTCACAGAGGTCGCAACCGAAGCTGGAAGCGAAGAGACAGACAAAGATATTGCCGAGGCTAAAGATATTGCCGAGGCTAAAGATTCAGAAGAGAAGACTGATAAGGAAGATAACCGGTCAGCTGATAATGAAACTGCTTCAAAGCAGGAAGAAAAGCCAAAGCAGAATGACGAGCCGGAACAGAAAACTCCTGCGAGTGGTAATAAGGAAGCTGGTGGAAATCAGAGTAATGCAGGTAATGGTGGTCAGACTACAGACAGTCCGAAAGACAATGTGAGCAATCCACAGCCTGCATCCGTGGCATACAGTCCAAAGAATGTTGTGTCACTTGCAACAGCAAAGTGTCAGGCAGGAGGGATGATTACCACACAGCAGAATTTACAGAATCATTTGAATGACGGCAGTATCACGCAGGAAGAGTACAATGAGTATTATCCTTACGATGGTATGGAAGGCTCTTATTATAGTGTGTTTGTAGAGACAGACCTCAACAAAGCAAGTACCATTGATGGACAGCGGTTATCATCTGAGGATGCAATCGCAGAATATATTGCAAGTATGTTACTTTTGGAAACAGATCCGGTATTCTACATCAGTTATGATGGAGTTTACACGACAGGCGGCACAGACTATTACGAGTTTCGATGTCACAGATAAATAAAAACGAATAGAAGCAGAAGGAAGAAAGATGTAAGCCATAAACTTATGTCTTTCTTTTTTTATGCGTAAATTAAGGAGGAAAGAGCACATGAAACAGAAACTAAAGCGTTTTATGGCAGGATTTTTGGCGATGCTCACACTGGTAGGAACACTCTTTACGAATGGAACAACAGCATTTGCAGCCAGTCCGCAGGCAAATATTGCGTTCTGGAATGCGTCAGTCAAAAATTCCGGAGAAGTAAGTGAGCTGAAGCCCGGATATAATCATGGCAAGATTCTGTATTCAATTCTTGACGGAAATTCTGCATATTGTATGAATTTCGGATTAAGAGCAGATGGCGGTCAGCTTATGAACAGCTACGATGATGCGAGCACATCAATGTCAGCACAGCAGAGAAAGCTTTTAAGTTACTGCCTTTATTATGGGTTTAACAGTACACAAAAGGCGGCACCAAGCAACAGCCAGTGTGATGAATATATCGCAACACAGGCAATGGTATGGGTTATTGTAGCAGATATCTTTGGAACTGGAAGCGGTGATTCAGCAGCAAGAAAGCTCTGTAACACAGCACCAAGTCCTGATTCTTCATACAGCTATTATGAGAGACTCAGGGACAATATCAGCAGCTCCTACAATGCAACACTTCCAAGTTTTGCATCACGCAGAACCAGTGAGGCACCAACTTATGAGTTGAAGTGGAATGAGGGAAGTCAGAGATTTGAAACAACATTATCTGACAGTAATGGTGTCTTATCAGACTTTGATTTTGGCATAAGCGGATATTCTGTTGATAAGAATGGCAACAGTATTACAATCTCTTCAACGAGCGTGAATACTACAGCTACAACAGGAACATTCGCATCCAATGCTGGCAAGGTTGAGACAACATCAAGCTGTGTATTCTGGCTTACAGGAAAGAGCGGATATCAGGAGTTTATTTCTGAAAGACCGACAGCAGATCCTATCAAAGCCTATATCAAGGTCAAGACAGAGAACATCGGATATGGTGAGCTTACAAAGACAGATGAGTCAAGCGGAGTGAAGCTTTCCGGTGCAGTTTATGGAATCTATTCTGACAGCGGATGCACAAACAGAGTACAGACCATGACAACAGATGGAAACGGATATGCAAAGTCAGCTGCACTTGTTGCAGGCACTTATTATGTAAAAGAGATTACCGCACCAAAGGGATATGTCCTTTCCGGTAAAGTTCATACACTTACTGTAAAAGCAGGACAGACAACAGGAATCTCTGCAACAGATAAAGAGCAGCTTGGGGCAATCACAATCTATAAAGAGGGTGAGGTGCTTAGCTCATGGAATGGAAGCAATTTCACTTATGAGAAAAAGAAGCTTTCCGGAGCAGCGTTCAAGGTAACTGCAGGAGCAGATATCTACAAGGCAGATGGTACAAAGGTGTATAGTGCTGGCGATGTAGTGGCAGAAAGCCTTACAACAGGAACTGACGGACAGGTGGTATTATCTGACCTTCATCTTGGAACTTATGTGGTTACTGAGATTAAGAGCATTGACGGATATACAATCAATACCACACCTCAGACAGTAGCAGTTGAGTATAAGGACCAGACTGTGACAGTACAGTATGAATCAACTACGATTGAGAATACAAGACAGAAAGCGGATGTATCTGTCGTAAAGAAGGACTCTGACACAGAGAACCCTCTTGATGGCGGCAAGTACACACTTTATGCCGGAAATGACATCAAAAACTATGCCGGACAGGTTATTGTGACAAAGGGTACAGCTCTTGAGACAGTAACTACAGGTGAGGACGGAAAGGCAAGCTACAGCGTGGATCTGCCAATCTCTAACGGATATTATGTCTCAGAGACACAGGCACCATATGCATATATCAGAAACAGTAAAGATGTTTACAGCTTCAATTTCAATGTATTACCTGAAACACAGGCAAAGGCATCATTCAGTCACACATTTGTAAATGACAGAACCACAGCAAAGATTCATATCTACAAGGTAGACAAGGAATCAGGCAAGGCAGTTGCCCAGGGAGATGCAAGCCTTGAAGGTGCAGTTTATGGTCTTTATGCGAGAAACGATATCGTGCATCCGGACGGAGCAACAGGAGTTGTATTTAAAGCAGGGGACTTAGTTGCAACTCTTACAACAGATAAGAATGGCGAGGCAGAGGTAAATAACCTTTATCTTGGCAACTATTATGTGAAAGAAATCACACCATCAGAAGGCTATCTTCTTGATGAAGAGGAGCATGATGTAGTATGCGACTACGAGGGAGACTTAGTAGTAGAGGTATCAAGAAGTACAACTTCCGCAGAGCAGGTCATCAAGCAGCCATTCCAGCTTATCAAGGTATCGGACAATGGCGATGATACTGAAGCAGGACTTCTTGCAGGAGCAGAGTTTACAGCTTACTTAAAATCATCTTTACCTGTAAAGGAAGATGGAAGCTATGACTTTGACAAGGCAACTCCGGTAGTAATCGGTGAAAATGGAGCCACAACAATCACATCAGACGACAAAGGACATGCAGTATCCATTGCAATCCCTTATGGAACTTATGTGGTAATTGAGTCAAAGACTCCTCACAACATGAAAACTATAAAGCCATTTGAGGTAAAGATTAAGGAGAACCATCCAATAGAGCCTCAGACATGGAGAGTTTTCTTAGACAGGGAGTTTACAGCAAAGCTTCGTGTAATCAAGAAGGATTCTGATACAAAGCAGACAGTACTTGTACCAAATGCTGAGTTTAAGATTTTCAATATTGATAAGAACGAATATGTAACCCAGTACACGACTTATCCGTCAAAGGTTAAGCATACTTCATTCTTTACTGATGAGGACGGAGATTTAATCTTACCGGAGGCACTGAAAATCGGTAACTACCGCATTGAGGAAGTGTCTGCACCATTTGGATATGTTGTAAATGATAAGTATGTCAACATCTCTGTTGATACTGATACAGCATTTGAGACAGATGGTGATACAAATGATGCAATCATTACTGTGGAATATTCCGATGCCCCTGCAGTCGGAGAGCTGACTGTAGAAAAGAAGGGAGAGGTACTTGACGGATTCAAGGGAGGACTTCTTGCAAGCTCATATGAGAAAGAGTTTGTTTATAAGGAAGGCTCACTTGCCGGAGCAAAATTCAAAGTTTATGCTGCCGAGGATATTTACACAGCAGACAACCAGAAGGATGCAGACGGAAACCGTACAAAGTATTACAGCAAGGGCGACCTTGTGGCAACTCTTACAACAGGAAAAGATGGAAAGGCAGTAGCCAAGAATCTTCCTCTTGGTCAGTACAGAGTTGTTGAAGTAACAGCTCCTGACGGATATGTGTTAAATCCAAATGAGCAGAAAGTCACATTCACATATGTGGATGATAAGACACCTGTTATCAAGGAAAGCCTTACTTTCTCAGATGACAGACAGAAGCTTGATATGTCAGTGACTAAGCTTGATGCAGAAGATAACACACCGATTGCAGGTGCAGTATTTGGTCTTTATGCAGATGAGGATATCAAGAATGCTGATGGCAAGGTTATTATCGAGAAAGGTACTCTTCTTGAGAAGGCAACATCTGATGAGAATGGAAAGATTGCTTTTGTTAAGGATTATCCATTTGCAAAATATGTTGCAAGGGAGCTTGTAAAGCCTGCCGGATATGTGACAAATGAGGAAGCAGTAAACTTTGATACAAAATATCAGGGACAGGATGTTAAGACTGCTGTATATAACAGCGAGTATAAGAACACTCCTACAACCTTTGAGTTTACAAAGACAGATATCACAAGCGGTGCAGAGCTTACAGGTGCAACACTTACTGTACTTGATAAGAATGGAAATGTGGTAGACACATGGACATCTGATGCTAAGGAAGCACATGTGATCAAGAGACTTGTAGTTGGAGAGACTTACACTCTTCGTGAGGAATTTGCTCCTTACGGATATCTTAAAGCAACAGATATTCAGTTTACAGTTGAGGACACAGGCAAAGTGCAGCATGTAGAGATGAAGGATGAAGTTCCTACAGGTTCCATCGTTATCAATAAGGATGGCGAATTTGTAACAGATACAACTCTTATGAAGGGGTACTGGTACGACTTTATCTTCAATTTCTTCAAGGACAGCCTTGCAGGAGTAACTTTTGATGTATATGCAAAAGAGGATATCGTAAGTGCTGACGGACTTGACACTGTATATCACAAGGCAGGAGACAAGGTGGCAACCATCGTGACAAATGATAAGGGTATCGCAAGAATTGATGACCTTCCACTTGGCAGATATTATCTTGTTGAGACAAAGACCATTGATGGATTTGTATTAGATGATACACTGATTGAAGCAGACCTTTCCTATATCGACCAGAATATAAAGGTTGTGTTTGCAGGAATGGATGTGACAAATGAGCGTCAGAAAGTGCAGATTACTGTAACCAAGACTGATTCAGAGACTAAGGAAGCACTTGATGGAGCAGTATTCGGTTTATTTGCGAAAGAAGACATTGTGAACAAAGATGGCAAGGTAATCGTAAAAGCTGATACGCAGATTGAGAGAACAGTAACAGGCAAGGATGGAAAGGCTGCATTTACCTCTGATCTTCCACTTGGACAGTATTATGTCAAAGAGATTGAGGCACCAAAGGGCTATGTGAAGTCTGATAAGATTTTTGATGTGGATGCTTCATATCAGGGAGATAAGGTAAAGGTTATCGAGTTTGAGGCAGCATTTGAAAATGCGCCGATCAAGGTAGAAATTTCAAAGACTGATATCACAGGCGAGAAAGAATTGCCTGGAGCAAAGCTTTCAGTTATTGATGCTGATGGAAAGCTTGTTGAGAGCTGGACATCAGAGGCAGGAAAGACTCATATGATTGAGAGACTTCCTGTCGGAAAGTACACACTCAGAGAGGAATCTGCACCATATGGATATAAGGTGGCAAGTGATGTAACCTTTGAAGTAAAGGAGACAGCAGAAATCCAGAAGGTATCCATGAAAGATGAACAGGCAGTCGGTAAGATTGTCATTGAGAAAACTGACAAAGTAACCGGAAAGCCAATCGAGGGTGTTGTATTTGAAGTAAGGGATAAGGACGGAAAGGTGCTTGATACACTCACTACTGACAAGAATGGTCATGCAGAGAGCAAGGAGCTTTCTATCTGTACTTACAATGAGGATGGTTCATTTAAGGAAGATATCCATTATACAGTAGTTGAGACAAAAGCAGCTGACGGATATATCCTTGATGAAACAGCTAACGATGTAACTCTTCGATATGATGACAATGCACCGGAAGTTGTTGTAACAACACTTAAGCTTGTCAATGTACCGACAGAGCCTAAGCTTCCACAGACAGGCGACAATGCAAATCCGCTTCTTTATCTTGGAATCGGTGCACTTGCACTTATTACTGGTGTCGGAGTAGGACTTCGTGGAAGAAAGAAAAAGAAGAATCAGTAACAATTAAAGAACTATTAACCCGGCAGGGAATGTAAGCCTAAGACTTATGTTCCCTGTCATTTTAGTTTTACGGAGGAAACGAAAGTGGTTGGAGAAAGAATCAGATATTACAGAAAACAGCAGAAGCTGACGCTCAGGGAATTAGGAGAAAAATGTGGCTTTATGAATCGTGGGGATGTAAGGATTGCCCAGTACGAGAATGGTTCGAGAACCCCTAAGACAGGAACACTGAAAAGAATTGCTGCAGCTCTGGGAGTAGAACCGGAAGAATTGTTCTGTGAAGATTGCAGAAAATGTATGTTTTTGAAGAATTATTACAGAAAGAAAAGAGGTCATTTAATTCCGGATGAGGGGATAGATGAAGACTACAGCTACAGGAAACATGCAGATCCCGATGATGAAGGGATTTTATACGACAATTTAGATTAAGGAGGAACATCAATATGATGAATTACGAGATTTTTAAGGAAGTAGTAAAAGAAAAGTTTATGGATTATATGCCTGAGAAGTTCAAAGGAATGGAGCTTGTGGCAGAACCCGTGGAAAAGGTGAATGTGACTCTTGATGGCATCATCTTACGAGAGGAAGGCAGGAATATTTCGCCTACGATTTATATCAATGACATGTATAAGAAGTATCAGGACTGTGGTGATCTTGAGGTGTCACATCATTGACAAATGTACATCGCCATGATATGGTTTGAGAAATATATATATTTTTTGTCGGAAGTGTAGAGTTTTTTGTCGGATACTTTTCTAAAATAAATAAGCTATTACATCTTTATGAAGGTGTTTCAGCATTTGGCACAAGGGGTTATCGCAGAAAGACCTATTTTTTGCAATAACTCAAGTAGAAATGAGGTGAATATCGATGATGCAGCAATTGTATAAATTGACATATGTCAAAAATGGGGGTGGGGTAGAAGCCTACTGACCGTGAATGACGCTCAGGAGAGAATGACAAAAGGAGGACTTTATGAATATTATCAAACATAAATATGGCAAACGAACGGTATCTCTGCTGCTTGCGGTAATTTTGGTGCTATGCCCTTTGCCGGTTAGGGCGGCAGATAACAAGCCAACCATCGAAATTGGTGACTACATTCAGATGGGTACTTATGGGGGAGTGCCAATTGTGTGGCGTTGTGTAGCGAAGGATAGCAATGGGCCATTGATGCTTTCGGATAGAGTATTGTGTGATTACATGCCCTATGATGCAAAAACCAACAAAAATGCCGAAACAGGCTCGCACCGGCGCAATAGCTGGAGAGATAATTTTGGTTCTAACCACTGGAGAGACAGCAACATACGTTCTTGGCTCAATTCCAACGCTGAAGCAGGAAAAGTGAAATGGCTTTGCGGAAATCCGCCAACAGAGGATTCTGTCTATCCTAAAACGGCAGCATATGACCAAAAGGAGGGCTTCCTTCGCAGCTTTCGTTCGGATGAGCTGGGAGCGATTCGAACGGTGAAGCAGCGTTCTATCGTTTCCCATCCGGAGTATACGGCAGGTTATATCGACGCAGCCGGTGTTGATCTTCCCTATAACACCACAATTGATACGGTAGCGGATGGGTATGACAGTGCCCATTATGAATATATTTGGGATAGAGTTTTTCTGCTGGATGTTCAGCAGCTCAAAACGGTTAATGATAACCTGAACGGCTACCATATCGCAAAAAACAGAAGCGGTGTAGCATGGAACTATTGGCTGCGTACACCGATTACAACCTGTAACCATGATATGCGATTTGTGACCCCTCAAGGGAATATTTTGCGTGACGCACCCTATAAGGGATATTACGGCGTTCGTCCTGCCTTCTATCTGAATACGGAAAATTACACCGTATCATCCGGCACAGGACAGAGCGCACAGGACCCCTATGTTGTTTCCGCACCGGATGCGCCGGATGACAGCATTGGCATATCCGGCGCTGTGCGAGAGGATGTGAATGGTGACTGGAATGTGAACACGGATGAGTATCTACAGCTGGAGATGAGTACCCTCTACACTGAGGATCCTGCATATGCAAATGTAACCGTACCGGTGTATACAATCCAGAAGCCTCGCAGCGATAAGGAGAACATGGTGATTGTGTACTGCGCCGAGGGCTACACCAAAAGCCAGCAAAAGCAGTTTGTCGAGGATGTAAAAAAGCTGTGGGGGGAGGTATTGCAGATAGAGCCATATCGCAGCATGGCGGATCGCTTTAATGTCTATGCACTCTGCACGGCATCGGTGGATGGCTATGGCGGTACCAGCACATTTTTTGCTGCGACCGCCAAAGGAGGAATTTCTACTAACAAAGGGAACTGGCGCAACCATGTTTTGGAGCGCATCATAGGCCCTGCGTTTATCGAGAAGATTCATGACGCACATATTCCTAATGAAACGCATCCAAACGAAAACACGATGGATCATAATTATAGACAGTATGATTATGTGTATGAAAATATCAACCAATTCGTTGTGTTGGCGAATAGCGGTGAGTATTTCGGTGGCTCTCATGATAATAAACAATATGGTATTCACTATATTGTTGCGTCAGCGAGAAACGCATATTCTGCGTTTACCCAGCGGCATGAACTGGGACACGGTCTGTTCCATCTGGGAGATGAATATAATTATAGCACTGTTCCTGTAGATGAGTGGAATTACACTACATCACTGAATATGACTGCAACAAAAGATCCCACGAAAGTGAAGTGGAAGCAGCTGCTTGGCTTCCGTAATACCTATACCTGCCCGCATCTTGACTACTATCCTTATACCTATAATTCCAGCAGGGATTGTCTGATGCGAGAGACCTTTCAGAATGATTTTTGCGATGTGTGCAAGCTACAGGGCATAAAGGTCATGAGTCAGCTCATTACAAATCCCCCTGCGCTTTATGTGGCTGTTCCTGAGGTGAAAAAGTATATCGGCGGTTACAGAAATCCCACAAAAGATCCTTCTGCCTTTGAGGCAGCGAATTCCTCCGCATATGCGAGCTATCAAAATGACAGGAATAGCCGTCTATTAAGCGGCGGCAGTAAAAACAGCTTTGATTATAGCAGCATGAAGGGGCAGCAGGTTGAGCTGCGCACCATTATACAAAATCTTTCGAATACCCAAGCGAAGACTGTGACCCTGCGCCTGTGGGTGGAACATTCCAACGGCGAAAAAGCGGTCACGACAGATGGGGAGCAGGTTTTCACTACGCAGGAGTTTGACATCCCTGTTTGGAAAGAGAAAAGCAAATTCTGGACAAAGGGTGCGTTGGATTACGAGGGCAGCGACTTTAATTCCGGCCTTGTCAACTGCTCTCTGGTTTACACGATTCCGGAGAATGCCATTCTGCAATCCGGCGATACCATCGGCTTTGAGATTGTAGATCATGCGACAGGCGAGGTATTGGCTGATGATGATACGGAGCAGCAGCGCTATGTCAATGTCACCATCCAATATCAGCTGGAGGATGGCACAGATGTTCCAAACACCATGCCGACTACCTTTACTGTTCCGGTAGGCAAAAAGGTTGATTGGCAGCCGCCGCAGGAACTGCACGGCTACACTTTTGTTAAAGCGGAGGGGATGGAAAATGCTGTCCCGAACAGTGGTATGACGATTCGTTATATTTATAAAAGGTCTGAGGAACGCCCCGAGCCGCCGGTGACAAAAAATTATACGGTGCAATACAATTGGGGCTCTGTATTCCCGACAGGCGCAACGCTGCCGCTAAATAGCAGCTCCTATTCGAGTGTGCAACAGGCGAAGGCGGCTGTGGATAAGAAATATACCTCCACAACACGCATTCAGGCACAAAAGGATGGTAAAAACGGCACATGGGCTTTTTCGGGCTGGGATGCCGGCAACCTAAACGGCACAACCGTGGTATTCCGTGGAAGTTGGAGTTTTACGGCGGATACAGCGCCGATAACGCCTCCGAGCGGTACAGCAAGCTACAAGATTACCGCAACGGCAGGTATCGGTGGAACAATCTCTCCCGGTGGCACGACAACGGTATCTGCCGCAGGTCAGCTTACATATACAATCAAGGCGAACGAAGGATATTATATTGCGGACGTAAAGGTGGATGGTTCGGAAGTGACAGCAACCACAAGCTACACCTTTAGTGATGTGAATACTGATCACACCATAGAAGTTACCTTTAAACAGGAAAGCCAGACACCGGATGTGCCGGATGTGATTGCACCAAGCATAACCACACAGCCTGGAAATGCGACAGTGAAGGTAGGTGAGACTGCGTCCTTTACCATAGCAGCAAGCGGTACAGATCTTACCTATCAGTGGCAGATAGACAGAAATGATGGGAAAGGATGGGTAAACATTGACGGTGCAACGGCAACGAGCTATACCACATCCACAGTCAATATAAGCTGCAACGGATTTAAGTATAAGTGTGTTGTTTCAAACAGCGCAGGAAACGTAGAGAGTAATTCTGCAACATTGACCGTACAGGATGCGGGCGGTTCCGATAATCCTGACACACCGAATAACACCTATCAGATTATTGATGGAGCAAACAGTAGTTGGACGCATGACAGTGATGGTAATATCACCATCCGGGGTAACGGAGACTTCTCCAAGTTTACCGGAGTTAAGGTGGACGGAAATTTGATAGACAAGAGCAACTACACTGCAAAGGAAGGCTCTACCATTATCACACTGAAAGCTTCCTACCTGAATACACTTTCGGCAGGAAACCATACAGTTGAAATCCTTTGGACGGATGGTTCTGCAAGCACCACATTTACCACCAAAGCAAATATCTCTGATAACAGTAATAACAACCAGAATGATAATAACAATAGCAATTCCTCTGATGACAAGCCATCGAGTGGAACTGATAAGAAGGATGTGACTGCACCTAAAACCGGAGACAACACACCGAGTGTATGGCTGTTTATACTATCAATTCTTTCCGGAACGGGATTGATTATTACCGTAAAGAAACGCAGAGAAAATTTGAATTCATAGAAACGATAGTTAAAAAATAAAACGAGAAAATAACCATGGAGAAGGCGGGCATGTATGTCCGTCTTTTCTTCAAAGAAAACACAACAGGGAGTGTACGCTGCGGAAGAGGCGAAAGAAAAGACACAGACGGAATCAAAGCAGAAGGCGTGTATGGGAATGGAAATGGAAATGCCTGACTCTGCAACTTTTATTAGCGGTGATATTTGTTTTTTCTGTGGCGGGGCTTCTTGGATATGGCATCTTCTATCTGTGTCAGAATGAGAGTAGCAGAAACACGCAAAAAGAATTACAAGGCATACGAGGAGAATCAAAAAAATTGCTGCTCCGACTCAATCTTCCACATGGAATACATCTTCCACCAGCATATTAAAGTACTTTGATATCCGCAGCATAAATTCGGCAGATGGGGTACTGTCCCCACGTTCTATCCTGCCGACAGTTTTGGTGCTGTATCCGATAGCAGCGGCAAGGTCATCTTGGTAAATGCCACGCTGCTCCCGGATTTCTCTGATATTATTGGTAACCGCCATAAAAATCCCTTCTTTCAGTTCTATAGATATTTTCTTATTGTCATTATGCAAAATAATGTGTCCGATAAAAAGGACTTGCAATTTTATCAGCAATGTCCAGTGATAGCAGAAGCATCAGATTTTCCAAGAACTTTTCCAAATATGTCTAAGCGGTCGTTTTCTCCAACCTTGATAGGTGCATACTTTTCATTAAGCGAGATAAGGAAAATTCCGTCTTTATCGTTTTGTAATTTCTTAATATAGGCTTCTCCGTTTAGAGCGAAGATGCCGATTTCTCCATTAGCAACAGATTCCTGTTGTAATACCCATGCAATCTGACCATCGTGGAATTCAGGCTCCATACTGTCACCACTAATACGGACACCGAAAGTAGTATCTTCCGGCAGGATAGATTCGTCTATGCGTACAGTTTCTTTCGGTCCGTCTACAAGGAAGTTACCGGTTCCGGCTGATACTGCATTTTCAAAAATATCAATGCTTCGGAATGGAATTATCTTAGCAGTCTGCTTTTCATACATTCCGGATGCGTGGAGCAGATTAATATAATCTATAGCTTTTTCTCTGCCTTCATCAGTAAGTGAAGAGAAAGGATCGGCAGGATTTACTCCAAAATATGCTTCATACATGTTAGTAATACCAAGGATTCTACACACTTTGTAAAATATGGTAACGCTTGGTTCAGCAAGATTTCTCTCCCAGTTGGATATGGCTTTATAGGAAATGGTAATGCCTTCCTTTGCCAGTTCATCAGCGAGATCCTGCTGGAGCAAGCCTTTCTTTTTCCTATATGTTGAAATGATTTCTCCGATTGAGTACATACATACGCCTCTTTTCTTTCATTTTGTTGATTTCAAATGTCTCTTTTCACTCCATAGTTGATGTGACAGGGAGCAGTTCCCTTAAAGGAGATGGATTGCTCATTGCACAGGAAATCAGCAGGAGAATGAAGTCAGAGCTTGGCATCACAGTAAGTGTTGGTGTTTCTTTCAATAAGATATTTGCAAAGCTTGGTTCAGACTATAAGAAGCCGGATGCAATCACAACTATGTATAAGAGTGAGTTTAAGCAGAAGGCATGGTCACTTCCGGTGGCAGATCTTCTATATGTTGGCAAAAGTACGAACAGAAAGCTTGCATTATTTGGTATCAAAACCATAGGTGATCTTGCAAGGGCAGATGAAGAAGTGCTTAACAGTCACCTGGGAAAGATGGGCAGTATCTTATGGTCGTTTGCTAATGGCTATGATGATTCACCTGTCAAGCTGGAGAATACCCACGCTCCAATCAAATCGGTGGGAAACAGCACAACGACACCAAAGGATTTGGTATGCGATGAGGATGTAAAGATTGTTCTTTATATTCTGGCTGAGAGTGTTGCAGCAAGACTTCGTGAGAATGGATTCCGGTGCAGAGTGGTTGAGATAAGTGTCAGGGATAATGAGCTGTTCTCTTTTACCCGTCAGAAAAAGATTGACCACGCAACGAATATCACCGGAGAGATAGCTGCGTACGCTTATCAGATATTTAAGGAAAACTATAACTGGAGCAAACCAATCCGCAGTGTTGGTGTCCGAGGTGCAGACTTAGTAACAGATAATTATTGGGAACAGATTGATTTGTTCTCAAGTGTGGAGAAACGTGAAAAGCAGATGAAGATGGATTCAGCGGTTGATGAGATACGCAGAAGATTTGGATTTTACAGTATCCAGAGGGGACTCATGTACCGGGACCGGATTCTGTCGGCAGTCAATGCAAAAGAAGAACACACAGTACATCCACATGGGTATTTTGGATAAAGAGGGAGGCGGAACATGAGCGAAGCAGCAAGAATTGATCTGGTAGACAGAGTACCATTGACGGAGAAGCAGCAGAATGTGTATGAAAGCATTATGCAATATCAGAGAGTTAATGGTTATGCTCCTACTATCAGGGAGATATGCATGATGGTAGGGGTGGCATCGACTTCAAGTGTTTATGCACATCTGAAAATATTAGAAGAAAAAGGCTATATAGCAAGGAAGATGGATTCTTCCAGAGCGATAGCAATCTTGTGAGGAAGGTGATTACATTGAGCAATAAGGTATATGTTGATGTACTTGCAGAGTTTTCAAAGGACGGACTGCTCATTCCTAAAGAGATAACATGGGAAGATGGCAGAAAGTATGAGATTACACGAGTAAAAGACAAGCGCAGAGCAGCCAGTACAAGGGCTGGCGGCGTTGGAGAGCGTTATACCTGTGTGGTAGATGGAAAGGAAATATTCCTTTTCTATGAAGATAACAATATGTGGTTTATGGAAAGAGCCGGAGCCTGATGTGATTGCGTGCTGACAGCACAATTCATATCAGTTGGCTTTAGATCAGCAAAGCCGGGGAATGTGCAGACATTCATCGGAACTCCCGGCAAAAGGCTTGCAAAGGTGATTTCCCTTTCCTTTACGAGTACAGAATTGTAGATTGATGATTTTGTATGAATAAGGAGCGAACTGAATTGAACAAAGAGTTAAAAGTTATAGATTTTTATTGTAAGAAGTGCAAAAAGAGTATGAAAGTTTCATACATAGTTACAGGTAACAGAAATTATCCGGTACTGCCGAGAGTAATGATGAAGTGTCACCATTGTGGCAGAGTAATGACCTTGAAGAATTTCAAGGAAGGCGAGCTGCTGGATAGAGTAGAACAGGATAAATATTATATCTGATACATACAGTCAGGCATCAGATGCTGCGGCAGATAGTTGGTCGCAACAGGACAAGACAATTAAATTAGTGGTCATCATGATATGGGAGACACCTGCAATAAGCGTAAGCTGATGATACGTAAAGGTGCCATCCTAAGGACGCATGAAAAATTAGAAACCAGTTTGAGGACTGGGACTGTTTTTCATGTGTCCTTTTTTATTTGCCGAAAATTACATATCTAGGGAGTTATTGTCCCTCCTCAAACGAGTTAACGGTAACAAGTTTGAAAGGATGGACAATATGAACAATTATATGTACGATGCAGTAGAGGCTGGAAAGAGAATTAGAGAGGTTAGGAAAAAGAATAAGTACACACAAGAGCAGTTAGCTGAAAAGCTGTTTCTTACGGCTGAAAGCGTATCTAATTTTGAAAATGGAAAGACCATGTGTATGCCGGAGAATGTAGCAAAGATATGTGAAATTTTTGGTGTTACAGCGGATTATATATATTATGGGATAGAGAGTGCATCAAAAATTAAGAATCCTTTAATGGACAGCATAATGGTTAAGCTTAGTGGCTGTAGTGCGGATGAACTGGACAGGATTGATACTGTCTCTTATACACATCTGACGCTGCCGACGACTCCTTACGTGTAGA
>ENA-OXQY01000214-OXQY01000214.1-human-gut-metagenome-genome-assembly--contig:-NODE-214-length-17238-cov-9.367631_pt1 | contig 17238 bp, 8 predicted proteins | sample MGYA00249588_ERZ652575 | MGnify/ENA primary metagenome ERZ652575 (study PRJEB26925, sample SAMN05826562) | human gut metagenome | biome: ENVO:2100002; feature: ENVO:00000062; material: ENVO:00002003...
AGGACGGCGTATCTTCTGTACAGACAGCCGAGGGTGCTTTGACAGAAGTTCACTCTATGTTACAGAGAATGAATGAGTTGGCAGTTCAGTCTGCAAATGGAACGAATGCACAGTCTGATCGTCAGGCGATTCAGGATGAGATTGACCAGCTTGCAACAGAAATTGATCGTGTATCAGAAACAACAAAGTTCAATGAAATATATTTGTTAAAAGGTGATACAAAGACTGCAAGTAAGGCTTCCTTCATGAAGAGTACGTATGCAATGGCTGGAAACTTGTATGCAAAAGGTGGAAAAGCTGCACTTACTGCGGACCAGCTTAAAGAAGAATTAGCAAAGGGAAATAGGGTATATACAGTGGCAGAAGCCAATGCAGGAGATCAGACAGATGCTAATATAGCAGAAGCTGGAAAAGATTATGTGTATGCAACAAAATTATACGATGCCAAGGGTAAAGAAGTATCAGCAGAGCAGATAGCTGATTCAAAAAATGCAGATGGATCAACAGCAACTAATTATTATGTTAATGAAAAAGGTGCAGTTGCAAATGCTATTGCGATTACAGCAGCAGATGCTAAAGCAAAAAACATTCAACCGTTTGACGTAAATGGTGAGCTTTCCTTTAACCTTCATGTTGGGGCAGATTCAGCAGCAGATAATAAGATTGCAGTCAAAATCGAATCAATGAGTGCAGCAGGAATTGGCGTGAAGGATCTTAAAGTTGACACAGAAGATGATGCTACAGCAGCAATTGACCGTATTGCAGAGGCAGTGGCAAAGGTTTCTTCCCAGCGTTCCGCTCTCGGTGCTGTTCAGAACAGACTTGAGCATACGATCGACAACTTAGACAACGTTGTAGAGAACACAACAGCAGCTGAATCCCGTATCCGTGATACAGATATGGCTGAAGAGATGGTTAACTACAGCAAGAACAATATTCTTGCACAGGCAGGTCAGTCTATGCTTGCACAGGCTAATCAGTCTACACAGGGTGTACTCTCTCTGTTACAGTAATTTGTGTAAAATGCATCAAAAAAGAAGCCCGCAGTTTTGTGGGCTTCTTTTACTAAGCTATTGCTGGAGCTTTTTCAATTCATCAATTGATAGACCAGTAGCACGAGAAATATTCTCTAAAGACAGCAGATTAAGCTCCAATAGATGACGTGCAGTATTAAGGACACCCTTTTGAATACCAGCCTCATACTCCGCTTTCCGAAGTTTCTTTTCTTCTTCTTCCTTGTCATATTCAAATATACTCATACTGATAACCTCCGCGCGGTTCTTTCGAAGAAAATCCGCAAGAATATTTTCTTTGATACATTCATCTACAGCGTATTCTACGGCCTGATCCAGAGGCATGCCGGCTGCATAATTTCGAACTTTTGCAACATATTGTGAATATTCTTTTAATGTCTGGCAATGTTCCATGAGAAGAGCATTATGCCCTTCATTAATATTTAAGACTGTCACAATAAGTTCAAGTTTTGGTTCACCAGACAGATTCTCAAATGCAGAAGAAAGCCTGTGTTCAGAGAAATCGGAAAGAGTGTCAGTTCCATTATACAACTCAATGAAATTTGGGGCAGGTATCTTTTGCAGGCTGGATGAGTATAAAGATTTTTTATCCAACAGCTTCTGGTATTCATTGCTGATATAAAATAAATCACGAAGAGGCATATTTGGGTTATAAGTTGACTGATGTTCATACAGATACAAATTGGTATCGATAATAAATGCCAGATCGTTTTTCATTCCCATATAAATTGCATTTTCTAATGTGACAATCTCTAAATCATCCGGATTCGTATAGTCTCTGCTGTTTACTGCATTGTAAAGCGAGAGCAGATTCTTTTTGTCTGAAAATAACATCCGGAAAACAGTATCTTTGTAGTTGCGATTTGCAGAAACTGCTCCTGCTGTAGTTGATTTGTAACGATCTTGTGGTCGCATTGCCATAGGCTTTCCTCCTTATCACGGTGGACGGCAGATGCACATAAATGCATCGTGCCTCCGGCAGGAGAATAGAGCATTGTAAAAATAGTTTTCATCCGTTTCCTGCTTTTAAATTGGTTAATGGGTAATAAAAGCATAGATACGAAATGAATGACACCGATTGTTTTTGATAATCGAGTGCTTCCTAGAATACAGATGGCTCATCAGCCACAAAGATTTTGTAAAATATGCTTTGGGATATTGTATCATACCAACATCAGGAAATGCAATGGAGAAAATAGTAAAATTTTAAATATTATGAGTACTAAAAAAATGAATAAAAGCATTCATTCAAATCTCCGCAACAGTAGCCCAAACAAAAGAATCATGCTACAATGAACCAAGGAAGATAAAAACAGCAGAAATGCCATAGAATAACGAAGGAGATCATCAGCCATGGACATAAATATTTTATACGAGGATGAGGAGGTTATTGTCTGCGAAAAACCGGCGGGGGTTGCGGCGCAGACAAGACGGTTAGGACAGGCGGACATGGAAAGCCTTCTGAAAAATTACCGGGCAGGAAAGGGAGAACAGCCGTATATCGGGGTGGTACACAGGCTGGATCAGCCGGTGCGCGGAGTGATGGTTTTTGCCAAAACAAAAGAAGCTGCGGCGGATTTAAGCCGTCAGGTGCAGACAAAAATGGCAGATAAATTCTATTATGCAGTGACAGACGGTGTCCCGGAACAGAAAAAAGGTACATTGGAGGATTACTTACTCCGGGATGGAAAAACAAACACTTCAAAAGTAGTATCTAAAAGTACGGAGGGCGCAAAGGCAGCAAGGCTGAACTATGAAGTGATCGCACAGAATAAAACGAACGCCGTTCTTCGAATCCAATTAGACACCGGAAGACATCATCAGATCCGGGTACAGTTAGCAAATGCAGGAATCCCGATCGTTGGGGATGCGAAGTATAATTTTAAAGAGACAATGACACGGAGTGGAAACGGTCTTTTACTCTGCTCTTATAAAATCGGATTTAAACATCCAAAGACACATAAAAAAATGGAGTTCGAAATCAGGAATCCATTTCTCATCTGAGACAGAAACGCAGGAGTTACAAAGGACTTCTGCGTTTTTGCTATAAAAATAGTTACTGTTCACTCAGCAGTAAAACACTTGCTGTTTTGCTGCGTAAGAAAGTGATTCAGGAGTGAGCAGACTCCTTTTGTGAAGCAAAAACTGAAATGAGTCAGCGAATCGTTACTGGAACGAAGTATGAGTGAACAGTAACGAAAAATAGAATAAAATCACGAAAAATGTCGAAAATAGAGTGGTAAAATAAGCATAATGTGCTAAAATACAAATAGGATTTAAAATTGGGTTCATAAAATAAAAAAGATGTAGTGGGAGGTATGGGTATGAACAATATTAAGGTGAGAACAAAATTAGTCATTGTAATGGTGATTGCACTGATCGCACTGGCACTATGCGCCGTCATTTCCAACACAAGCCTGTCAGGACTCGGAGATAATGCGTTAGACATTATCGAGAATGATATGCGTTCCTCGTATGATGAACAGATCAAGGCACAGGTAGATAATGTAATATCTCTTTGCCAGAGCATTTACAATCGGTATGAAAAAGGTGAGTATACCTTAGACGAGGCAGAAAAACTTGCAGCAGACCAGATTCGTGATCTGCGTTACGGCAATAATGGATATTTCTGGGTAGATACCTATGATGGAACAAACGTAGTCCTTCTCGGCAATGACACAGAGGGAACAAATCGTATGGATGCAGTGGACACCAATGGATTTGCGTATATGCAGGCAATCATCAGTGCAGGAAGGCAGGAAAACGGCGGTTTTACGGATTATGTATTCCCGAGAGAGGGTGAGACGGAACCATCTCCAAAACGTGCTTACAGCAAGGCATTTGAACCATTTGGCTGGGTACTTGGAACCGGAAACTACACGGACGATATTGATGAGGACGTATTGGGTGTGAAAAATGAATTTTCTTCCTATGAATCCAACAGCAGAATGGCGATCATCGGAATCGCTGTTGTCATGGAAGTAATCTTAATTTTAGTTCTGACACTGATCACAGCCAGCATTGTGAAGCCATTGAAAAAGAGTCTTACCCATATTGACGAGATAGCGCAGGGCGATTTTTCAAAAGAATTTGAACAGGATCTGTTAAAGAGAAAAGATGATTTTGGACAACTGGCAGATTCACTTGAGAAAATGCGCTCTGAGATGAAGGAACTGATTGGAGAGGTAAAATCAGAAGCATTAGAGATCACCGGCATGGTGCAGGAGATTGATACAAGTATTCGGGCATTAGATGATCAGATTGAAAATGTATCTGCGACAACGGAGGAGCTTGCGGCAGGTATGGAGGAGACAGCGGCATCTTCGGAAGAGATAAATGCAATGTCACATGAGATTGAGAGCGCTGCGAAGAGTATTGCAGAGAGATCTCAGGATGGCGCTAACGAGGCAGATGAGATCAGGGAACGTGCTGTGAAAATCAAAAAAGATACAGACGAAAATGACAGACGTACCAGATCGATTCATGAGGAGATTAATGAGAGCCTGACCAAAGCACTCGAAGATATTAAGGTTGTGGATCAGATCAATGTTCTTGCCAAATCAATCATGGATATTACCGGACAGACGAACCTTCTGGCTTTGAACGCATCCATTGAGGCTGCCAGAGCGGGAGAGGCAGGAAAAGGATTTGCGGTTGTTGCGGATGAAATCCGAGTATTGGCAGAGCAGTCCAAAGCAGCAGTTGCCCATATTCAGGAAGTGACTGGCAATGTGACCGCAGCCGTTGAGAATCTTGCAAATGATGCAGAGAGGCTGCTGGAGTTTGTCGGAAATGATGTTGTGGAGAGTCTTGGAGGATTTGCAGAAATGGCAAATTCCTATAACAGTGATGCTGCCAATGTAGATTCCCTTGTAACAGATTTCTCAGCGTCATCGGAGCAGCTGCTCGCATCCATTAACGGAGTGATGGATGCTATCTCCGATGTCAGCAAGACTGCGACAGAGGGAGCTACCGGAACAACGGATATTGCTGAAAAAGTAGGAAACGTTGTGCAGGAGGCAGAGGCAATTAAACAGAAGGCAGAGACAACCTATCATTCTGCTGAAAAACTACAGAAAAATGTGGAACGTTTTATTGTTTAACGGATATGGGATATTGATATAGAATGTGACAAAACAGCAAGCGTGTTTTGGGAGCAAAAGGGAATCGTATGATAGATAAGTATTATAACGGGGTTATTGAACAGGTTGTAAGTGGAATTGGGAATGTAGAACATAACAGTATCCTTGTGCGGTATAGCAATGATTTTTCCATATGGGATTTAGAGAGTGTCAATCATTACAAGGATCAGTCAGACATCTTTTTTACCTGTCATGAGTTTTCTTATAACAAGATTGCAGAGGCTTATGAACCGTATCTGGGACTGATCCGGCAGATGTTTCACAGGTATTGCAGCGGCACATTGGAAGAGTTTATGGAAGAATGTGATGTCTACAAGCTTCAGAGACCTGTGTTTGAAAGTTATTTTGAAAAGGGATTTTGCGAGAGAACGGAACAGATCCTGATCGATGAGGTAGAGTATGAGCAGGAACGTATGCGCAATTCGATCGTGACGATGCTTCAGAAATTATCAGAGATCCGTCCGGTCGTCATTGTGTTGAACCGTTTCCAGCTTGCTTCGAAAAGCACCATGCAGCTTTCCAACAGCCTGCTTCAGGTGAAGAATAAAAATATCGGCATTGTCTTGGGAGTCAATGATGTGCAGTCGATTCCGGAATTTGCACATGAAGAGTGGGATGCGATCTGTGAGAGTATGGATGACCGGAACATGGTGTACCATATCGGAAATGCAGGCAGGAACATGGAACCGGATGTCATGGACTATTACTCTGATTATGAGAGTGACGATGGCTATCGGAAACTGAATAATCTGGTATACTTTCTGGATTTTGACCAGGCAGACCATCATCTGAGCAAGATTGAGCGCCGGATCAAGTTTGATAACTTTACGATTTCTGAGAAAAAGCATTATCAGCTTTTGCTGTTACAGATTATGGTGTCGGTGTTGCAAAGAGATATTGCGAAGGCTCTGGAATCCTGCGAAGATCTGGAAAAACTGCAGGATCAGGAGAAAGAGGGAGCATTTTATTATAATTTCTGGATGGCAACTTCTTACATGTATCTTGGAAAGTTAGAGGAAGCCATGATTTATGTACAGAAGGCAAAGGAGTGCGGAGAAGCGCTGGGGGATGATTTTTTAGTGTTCCGTGCAGAACTTTTAAAAGCGCAGAACCAGATGTCCGGCTGGTGCAATATTTTCTTCTGTGCCCAGGATATTGAGATCAGCGATAAACTGATCGAGAAGCTGAATGCGTACCATTACAAAAATCATCTGGCGCATATTTATATTTATGCATACGACAATAAACCGGAGATCGTGGCAAAAGCGTACCGGTCGGAAGCATTTCTGATTTATTTTTCCAAGGGCGTTGCGCTTGCAAAAGAGATTGGCAATGAGCAGCTTATCAGCATTGCATATCGGAAAAATATCATGATAGCATCCACAAATGGCGAGTACGAAGTTTCCCTGTTATATTCGATCCGTACCTATGAGGCGATGAAAGATGTTGACAGCGTGGAGGGCGGAAGGATCTATTCCGGTATTGCGTATAATTTATGTGCAATGGGAGAAAATGAGAGAGCCCAGAGCTATTACAACAAGGCAATTAAGATATTATGTAAACTGAGAAAGCCGGAGGATATTGCAGAAGTACATTATAATATGTCATTGAACTGCGTTATGCTGGGGCAGTATGACAAGGCGCAGGAATACCTGACACAGTGTATGAAAGCGATCGAAAAGCTGCATCTGAACAGTCTGCGTGTCTGCAACCTGTCCAAACTGTATGGATTGTTTGCTCTGGTTTCCATTTTACAGGGAAACCGTTTTAACTGTGAGAGGTATCTGTATAGCTGCCGCCAGTTTTTGAATTATATTTTCGAGAAGGAAAAGACAGAAAACAACCTCGCCACTGTGCATGACTACGCAAAGGCAGATGATGATATGTTCCTCTATACGTTTTCCAAGGCATTATTAGCACAGCATGACGGAGACAACGAGGAGGCGCTAAAATTATATGAGCAGGCAGATATTTATTTAAAGAGAGCAGAGGGAAACCAGTTTTTCTGTTATGTGCTGTTCCGAAGGAACAGGATGGAATGCTTCAGGAATGCAGGAAAAGAGATTCTTTATGAGCAGGAAGAGTTTATTTTAAAACAGTATGAAGAGACACATCGTATCATGTTCCATGAGTACGCGGAGGATATGAAAGATCTTCTGCCACCGGTAGATGACGACTGTGAGGAATTATCAACCAGGGAAATCGAGGATCTGTTAAAGCAGGAGAGCGTGGAGCGGGCATATAAGAGTAAGAAAGAACAGCTCGACTTTATTTCTATCTGGCAGAAACTGATCGATGTAAATGGTATCACTGCAAAAGAGATGCTCAATATGGTCATGAAGACATTTTTAAATCATTTTGACGTCGACCGGGCAGTCTATATCCGCTATAGCGAGAGGGTGCCGCAGGTACTTTACAATGACACAGAGAAAGAGATGACGCCGGAGATCATGAAGATCATGGAAAAATCCATGCGGAAAAATGCGGGTGGATTTGTGATCTCCAAGATCAGCAGCAATTATTCTGAACATCAGGATATCACATCGATTTTTGGTGATGAAGATGTGTGTTCCATGGTGGCGATCCCATTTTTTAACAACGCAAAAATCGAGAATATTGTCATCACCTATGTGCTGATGAAGGATAACTGGCATTCCTCGGTGAACCGTTATATGCTGGATGAGGACGATCTGAACTTTTATCAGCTTCTGTTCCGTGAGGTGCGTTATGCATTGAACAGGCTTGATGCCTATGACAAGATTTATGAGATGAATACAAAACTGTATATGTCGGCAGTTACAGACCAGCTGACAGGATGCTATAACCGCGAAGGGTTCTACCGCAAATTAGACACACTTCTGAAAGAGATCGCAGGAGAAAAAAGAAAACCAAAGCTGGGAGTGATGTTTATTGACCTGGACAATTTCAAACACTATAATGATACGTACGGACATGATGTGGGCGATTTCGTTCTGATCAAAATGGCTGATATTTTTACGGAAGTCTGTGGAAAAGATGGTTTTGTGTGCCGTTATGGCGGGGATGAGTTCCTGATCTTCCTTTATACAGATGACAGGGATATTTTCAAAGAAAAGGCAGAGCGTATTTATCAGATTATTGATGAGGCAGACGGATTTTCGGCGGAGATCAGTGAAAAACTCGGACAGTCATTCTCAATCGATAAACAGCATCAGATCTCCTGCTCCATCGGTATTGCAGCCGGAGACCATATCTGTACGGAAAATGATATGACAGAGATGATCAAGAAGGCGGATGACCTGCTATATTCGATCAAAACAACGACAAAAGGAACCTATCGTATATGAAAATCGTTTTACCTGAGAAAGTAACTTATATTATTGACACACTGACACAGCATGGTTTTGAGGCCTATGCTGTAGGAGGGTGCGTCCGTGATACGATGTTAGGGAGGATTCCCATGGACTGGGACATCACGACATCAGCAAAACCGGAACAGGTAAAAGCGTTATTCCGTCATACCATAGATACAGGAATCCAGCATGGAACGGTTACCGTGATGCTTGAACATGAGGGATTCGAGGTGACCACATACCGTATTGACGGAGAATATGAGGATGCAAGGCATCCTAAGGAGGTACAGTTTACTTCTGATCTGTTAGAAGATCTGAAGCGCCGCGATTTTACGATCAATGCTATGGCTTACAATGATAAGGATGGGCTGGTCGATGCGTTTGATGGTGTGGGAGATTTAGAGCGCGGTGTGATCCGGTGCGTGGGAGCTGCTGTGGAGCGTTTTACGGAGGACGCGCTTCGTATGCTGCGTGCAGTGCGGTTTGGAGCGCAACTTGGCTTCTCTATTGAAGATGAGACAAGAGAGGCGATTGTTTCCCTGGCACCAAACATTGCAAAAGTGAGTGCAGAACGTATTCAGATCGAAATGGTAAAACTTCTCACGTCCGGACATCCGGAACTGCTGCGCACGGCCTATGAGACAGGACTTACCGCAGTTTTTCTGCCGGAATTTGACGAGATGATGAAAACACCGCAGAATAATCCGCATCACTGCTATTCTGTGGGGGAGCACACGCTGCATGCCCTGATGGAGATACAGCCGGATAAAGTGGCGCGTATTACAATGCTGTTACATGATGTGGCAAAACCGATGTGCAGAACCACGGACGAGCATGGCGTGGATCACTTTTATGGACACCCACAGGAAGGAAGTCTTGTGGCAAGGAAGATTTTGCGGCGGCTGAAGTTTGACAATGATACAACCGACCGGGTATGCAGACTGATCTTATGCCACGACGATAATCCGCCTTTGCAGGAGCGGACGGTCCGCAGAGCGATCTACCGGAACGGTGTGGATCAGTATCCGCTGCTTTTTGCAGTAAAAAGAGCGGACATGCTGGCACAGAGCGCATACAGGCGGGAGGAAAAAACAGAGTATTTAAAGGAATACGAAGAAATATATGAGCAGATCATGGCGAAGCGGCAGTGCCTTTCCATAAAGGAACTTGCGGTTACGGGAACGGATCTGATCGCAGATGGAATGCAGCCGGGAAAGGCGATCGGCGAGACGCTGAAACAGCTTTTGGAGCATGTGCTGGAACACCCGGAGGACAACACCAAAGAAAAATTAATGGAACAGGTTCATAATATCGCATCCCCTCACATATGATGAATTGACACGGCAGGAGAGCATTTTGCTCTCTTATCGCAGATTCATCGTATGGAGGGGATTTTCATGTATATCAGGCCGGAACAGATAGCAGAACAATATGAGATGGAGGTAAAGTCTATTTCGAAGGGAAGAGACTGTTTTTTGTGTGAAACAGATCTCGGAATGCGCGCACTGAAGGAGTATAGGGGCTCTGTGGAGCGTGCAGAATTTCTGGCTGGAATGCTTGATTTCCTGAAAGAGCAGAATATTGTGGCAGAGCAGATCTTTTATACAAAAGAAGGGGAAATTTTTGCCAGGGACGAAGAGGAACAGAATTATCTGTTATTGTCAGTTTTCCGTGGAGCCGAGTGCGATACGAAGAGCAGGGAGGACATGGTGTATGCGGTAAGACTGCTCGCTGGTTTACATAATGCAACTGAACAGTATCCGGACGAGGTGCCTGAGTTTGTAAAAATGAATCCTAACGCCCTGCTTTTGCTTTATGAAAAACATAACCGTGAATTGCGGCAGGTGCGCAATTATATCCGTGGCAGAAAACAGAAAAATGAGTTTGAAGAAATGTTCATGCGCCAGTTTGCAGGTTTTTTTGAAAAGGCACAGGCTGTCACAGAGCAGCTGCAAAATATGGAGATCTGTGAAGAACTGACCGGATTCTGCCATGGCGACTACAACCAGCACAATGTCGTTTTTTCCAGAGAGGGCGTGGCGGTCGTCAATTTCCTCAATTTTTCCTATCAGATCCGGGTGAGTGACCTCTCGAATTTTGTCCGGAAGATGATGGAAAAGAATAATTGGAACACATCGCTTGGAATGGAGCTGATCGGGGCATATGATTCCGTGCGGAAATTAAAGCCACAGGAATTGTCCTATCTGTATTTTTACCTGGCGTACCCCGAGAAATTCTGGAAAATTGCAAATCATTATAGTCATTCCCACAAAGCATGGCTTTCCGGCAGAAACACCGAAAAACTCAGCAAGGTGATCACACAGGAGGGGGCGAGGGAGCATTTTTTGCAGACGCTTGCAGGGAAAGTGGGAAATGGGATATAATTAGGTAACAGCGAAACTTTTTTTTCACAATTCTATTTACGCTTTGATGAGTTTCGCAATTTACATAAGAGGTGATACGTTGAGAAAATTAAGATACATGTATTATAGCATTATTTTAAGTATGATTTTATTAGCGGGATGTGGACAGCAGACAAGACCGGTCTCGACTGCACAGTATTATAATCCGGCGAAAGAGACAGCGGCAGATACAGAGGAAGCAGAGGATGCAGTGGTGAAGACATCGATTGGAACCGATCTCTATCTGATCATTGGCAATGACATGACCAATGAACAGTTGAATTTAAAGCAGCTTGCATCAGGAAAGCAGTATCTGTATGTTTATTCATTGTCTACAGACTTTCTGGATAAATACGGAAACAGTGCAACAACGATGGATTTTGAGCCGGGCAGGGTGATCCATATTGGAAAAAAAGATGGCGAAGGACGGCTCTTGCAGGCACAGATCGCGGATGAAGTCTGGGAATATTCGGATATCACAAAATATTCGGTAGATACAGAGCGTGGGATTTTCAAAATTGCGGATTCCAAGTATTCGTATGACGCAGATTTGTTCGTGGAATCGAATGGAGAAAAAATCCGTCTGTCCGACCTGAACGAAAAAGATAAGATCCGCGTCGTTGGAATCGGGACAAAAATATTATCCGTGTCCGTCACTACCGGACAGGGAACTCTGGAGTTAAAGAATACATCCGTATTTGAGGGAAGTTTTATTCAGGTGGGAAGTAAGATTTTTGCACAGATCACACACAATATGAAGCTGGAGATCCCGGAGGGAACTTATACGGTTACCGTTGCAAATGAAGGATATGGCGGCAGCACAGAGGTGGAGATCGCAAGAGGGGAGACCTGCACGCTTGATCTGGATGAATTAAAAGGTGAGGGCCCTAAGACTGGAAGTATCATATTTTATATTGATGTGGAGGGAGCAACGCTTTCCATTGATGGGGATACTGTGGATTACAGCGCACCTGTGGTACTGACCTATGGCGTGCACACATTGCATGCGGAGGCAGAGGGATACGACGATTTTGATAAAAAGCTTTTTGTTAACTCTGCGGCAGCGAATATCGATATCTCTCTTACCGGAGACGGTACTACGTCAGACAATGACATGACAGAGGGCACAGAGTCTGTGGAGGAGACCGAAACTGCTGAGACAGAGACAAAAGACAGTGAGGAGGAGACAAAGAGTACAGAAAAAGATTCGGAGACGACAGACAAGTCCACGGACAAAGATGTGACATCTGATTATCTGTCCACACTTTCTGATCTCATCACGTCGTTGAATAAGTAAGAAGATGTAACTATTCAGAACCTCATTCGCAAAATCGTTCTCTCAGAGCTTTCCTTGAATAACAAGCATGCTTGTTATTTGCTCATTGTGGTTACTTCGCCAAAGAAATTTTCAAAATTATGCTCATTCATGCAAGCATGATTCGCAAATTTATGAAAATTGCCTTGGCTCTGAATAGTTACAAACAAATGCAGGAGGAGAATACACATGATAAGAAAAAAGAGAATGAGCAAAGGAATTGCAAAAATACTTTCCGGTTTACTGGTATTCGGAATGGTAGCAGGTGTTGTTCCGGCAGTACCGCACGGTACATTGCAGGTGCAGGCGGCAAATGAACATAGCCATCCGGTCTGTGGTAGTAGCTGTACTGACGACAGCTCCCACACTAACTTGGAATTTGCGAAACTGACAGGTTCAGAGGACACACTGAAAATAGGTGAAACAACTATACAAAGCACTGATAATAATTTAGAGTTACCGGCGGGCTGCTATTATTTATCAGATAGCTTTGAACCAAGCTATAGTATCATTGTAAAAGGTGATGTTAAAATTTGCCTAAATGGTCACAATATTAATATGAAGAGTGCAGGAAATGTTTTTGAAGTTGATAAAGGCGGTACACTGACTCTGACGGATTGTAAAGGCAGCAGTTCTATTTCTCATTCGGATGTGGAATGGGGAAGAGGCGTGTTGGTTTCTAACGGCACTTTTAATATGTATGGTAGTAAGATTTGTAATAATAAATGTGCAAGCAAGTATCAAGCAAACGGCGCAGGTGTGGAGGTTGATAAAGGCACTTTTAATATGCATGGTGGCGAGATTAGTGGAAACGAAGTTTCAAGCATGGGTGGAGCAGTTTCTAGTCTGGACACTTTTAATATGTATGGTGGCAGTATTACCGGCAATACTGCACAATATTTCGGTGGCGGTGTATCTGTGTATAAGGGGACATTTAATATGTTCGATGGTACGATTAGCGGCAATAAGGTGACAAGTGCAACGATGCAGTCGCACGGTGGCGGCGGAGTATGGGTGCACACAACCGGTACATTTTGCATGAAAGGAGGAAGCATCACAGGCAACACCGCCTATCCCTATAATTATGATTATAATAAAGCTAATGGTGGCGGTGTATATTGCAGGGGCAGTCTGGAACTTTCCGGCTCACCGGTAATCGAAGGAAATAAGTTGACAACTGGTGAAAGTAACAATCTTGTTAGTTATATGAATAAGACTAAAATCACTGATACATTAAACAGTGACGCAAAAATTTATGTTTATATGAAAGATACTTCTACGCAAGATCAGACTTTGGCAACTGTTGATCCAAGCGTATCTTCATTTGATGCAAAAAACATTTTCTACTGCGATAACGCAAATTTTGTAGCTGACTTTGACGCAGCAAATAATACAATAAAATGGACGACACACACCCACGATTGGGGAGCATGGACTTCCAACGGCGACGGAACGCATACCCGTATCTGCTCGTCAGATGCCAGCCACACGGAAAGAGCGGACTGCTCCGGCGGTACAGCTACCTGTCAGAGCAAGGCAGTCTGCACGACCTGTGGTGGAGAATATGGTGATTTCGCATCACATGATTTCGATGTTTCTTCATGGGGATATAAGGGTGCAGACGGTCATGCACATGTATGCAAGACCGCGGGTTGTACTGCAACGGATACCGTTATAGCTCATATACCGGGACCGGCTGCCACAGAGGATGCTGCACAGATTTGCACAGAGTGTGGTTATGAGATTGTACCGGCATTGAATCATGAACATAACTGGGGAGCATGGACTTCCAACGGCGACGGAACGCATACCCGTATCTGCGCATCGAACAGCAGTCACAAGCAGACGGAAAAATGTTCCGGCGGTACAGCTACCGATAAAGACAGAGCCATTTGCAGCATTTGTAACGCACCATACGGCGAAATCAATGCGGGCTCAAATCCAGCGCCGACTCCAACCCCAACCCCAACGCCGGCTCCAAATCCGACACCGGAAGCAACAACCCCGACACCGGATCCGGCACCGGCTACATCAACACCGGCTACATCAACCACAACAGCACCGGCAGCTTCGGCACCGGCACAGGTAACGTATGATATTTTGGATGGAGCAGGCAGTTCATGGACACAGAATACAGATGGAAGCCTTGCAATCAGAGGAAGCGGTGAGATTTCAAAATTCCGTGAGGTCAAGGTGGACGGAGTTACGGTTGATCCGGTCAACTATACGGTCACAGAAGGATCTACCATCATTACCTTCAAACCGGAATACCTTAAGAGTCTGTCAGCAGGAAATCATTCCTTTGAACTTATTTGGACAGATGGAACAGCGGCAACAAACTTTACGGTAGCCGAAAACACTGACCAGAGTGCAAAATCTCCAAAGACAGGCGAAGATTTCAGCATGGCACTTTGTACAGCACTTCTGATGGTGTCATGTGCAGGACTTGCAGGAATGTTTGTAAGAAGAAAAAAGAGCAGCTTAAGATAAGCATTTGATATTAGACCTGTGGATGGAATACCACATGAAATCTTGGATTTTGTAACTACAGCAAGAGGAGAGTACACATGATAAGAAAAAAGAGAATGAGCAAAGGTATTGCAAAAATACTTTCCGGTTTACTCGTATTCGGAATGGTGGCAGGACTTGTACCGGCAGTACCGGGCCAAACAGTGCATGCGAAGGCTGCGGAGATAAGTGAGCCGGGTGTGACAACGGAACCGCATAAACAGCATTGCGTATGCGGCACGGGAAAGCTGGCAGCTGGAAATTGTAGTCATGAGGAAGAGACATGGATAGGGATTAATAATCTTAGTGAAATAGACAACATAGGAGATGGCAATTACTATCTGAAGCAAGATGTGAAGCTTGAAGAGGTATGGAAATGTGAGTATAGAGTAAACTTATGTCTGAATGGACACAGCATTACCCGCACAAATGAAAATCCTGAAAGTCATCCTGCTCAGAATGCCGTTATTTACATTGGCACAGCTGTCATGTTTACCCTTACGGACTGTAAGGAGAATGGGATTATTAAGCACGAAGGTGAAAATACCGGTGCAGGTGTTTACAATAGTGAAGGCTATTTCATCATGTATAATGGTATGATTTCCAAGAGCAGTTGTGGTGTCATAAATGCAGGCGATTTCAACATGTACGGTGGAACAATCTCTGGAAATACCAACAAAAATACCTATAGATATGGTGGAGGAGTATACGTTGATACGAAACATATCTTTAAGATGTATGGTGGAACAATCTCACAGAATACTGCTGAACGTGGCGGAGGTGTATACGTTCACAAGCAGGGTAAATTTCAAATGTATGATGGCCTAATCTCTGGAAATAAGGCTGATTACGGCGGAGGTGTATATAATAGCAACACATTCAATATGTCTGGAGGTACTATAACCAATAATACATCCACTACATCTGGTGGAGGAGTATATAATGAGGCAGGTACATTCGATATGTCTGGAGGTACAATAACCGGTAATACATCAAATCAGTATGGTGGTGGTGTCTTTAAGGCGAGTGGAAACTTCACTATGTCCGGAGGCGAAATCTCTAATAATACTGCTGCTATTCAGGGTGGAGGTGTCAGCAACTTGAATGACACATTCACTATGTCTGATGGAACAACGATTAGTGGGAATAAAGCAATGTATGGTGGCGGAGTATATAACACAGGCAGATTCGATATTCTCGGAGGCATGATAACCGGTAACCAATCAGATAAAGCAGGAGGCGGTGTTTTTCTATCGTCTGGAAATACAACAACTTTAAAAAATACGGCAATAATCATTGAAAATACAGTTGGAGACAACATAAATAATAATCTATATCTTGGCTCGAATATAACGGTGCAAACAGAATCTCTGACGGATAAAGCATGCATAGGCGTGACTACAAAAGAAACACCAAAAGAAAATTCTCCGGTTACGATTACAAGTGATGCCGCAAGTGCAGAATACTTTAAATCTGATAATAGTGATTACGTAATAGGTAAGGGTACAGATGAAAAAGTTGTATTAAAATGCAAAGAAAAATCACCTACTGTACCGATTCCTGACAGAAAAACCTATATATATGATGGAACAGAATATACTGGTATTGAATTAGGTGAAAATTATAAAGTTGCTGATGGAACAAATAAAGCAACAGATGTAGGTACTTATGAGGTAACTATAGTACCGTTTGATGGCAAAACATGGGAAGATGGATCGACAACCCCGAAGACTATTGGATGGGAAATTACAAAAGCATCACAGAATGCTCCTGCTGGTCTGGAGGGGGTGAAACCTACTACCGCAGGTGGCAGTGACGGTAAGATTACAGGCGTGAATGAGCAGATGGAGTACTGTAAATCCGAGGACAGCTTATATATAGCTTGCACAGGTACAGAGATTGCCGGACTTTCTGCAGGAACCTACAAGGTAAGATACAAAGAGGATAAAAACCATAATGAAAGTCCAGCCTTTGCGGTAACAGTTCCGGATGCAGATATGCCTGTTTATATCTTGGAAATTATCAATGGTACAGGTAATGGAACGTATGTGGAGGGTACTCTTGTAACGATTACAGCAAATCCGGCTGCAGATGGAAAAGTATTTGATAAGTGGGTGAAGATGTATGGCGACGCAGTTATTGCTGATGAGAATAGTGCGACAACTACTGTGACAACCAAAATAGCACCAACTACGATTAAAGCAACCTATAAGGACAGTGAGACAATACCGACACCGAATCCGAATCCGGAGCCAACACCAAACCCAACACCGACTCCAAATCCGACACCGGAAGCAACAATCCCGACACCGGATCCGGCACCGGCGACATCAACACCGGCTGCATCAACCACAACAGCACCGGCAGCTTCGGCAGCTGCAGCACCGGCTCAGGTAACGTATGATATTTTGGATGGAGCGGGCAGTTCATGGACACAGAATACAGATGGTAGCCTTGCAATCAGAGGAAGCGGTGAGATTTCAAAATTCCGTGAGGTCAAGGTGG
>ENA-OXQY01000226-OXQY01000226.1-human-gut-metagenome-genome-assembly--contig:-NODE-226-length-16583-cov-48.701476_pt1 | contig 16583 bp, 11 predicted proteins | sample MGYA00249588_ERZ652575 | MGnify/ENA primary metagenome ERZ652575 (study PRJEB26925, sample SAMN05826562) | human gut metagenome | biome: ENVO:2100002; feature: ENVO:00000062; material: ENVO:00002003...
GGACAGCAGTGAAGAATACCATCAAGCGCATTTGGAAACAAAGTGTGCTGAAAGACTTCCAGCATTCTCAATACATCAAACTTGAAAATGAATATTCTGCGCATGTCTATGATATGGAAGTGATTATCGCCATAGCACTTCAAATGGATACATACCAAGCCTTGTTGTTCAGACAATGGTTTATCAGTAAGGTTGTGAACCGCAAGGATTGCCAAGCAGAGCAAGTAAAACACGAGTATCCGATGATTATTGTGATGAACGGAACGATGCCAAGAGGTGCAAGTTAGAATTTCTCATCTTTTAATAAGATTCCTACACCTTTATAATATAATAGCGTACAGGGGAAACGATTTTTGTCGTTGTACCCTGTACGCTATTTTTGTTTCGCTATTATGAAGCAGTACCCTCCCCTTGTGAAACAGTGCCGTCGATTATCGGCTTGCGGTAATTGGTGGTGAGGAGGGACTGGATCTCGGATTCGGGATAGAGGGTCTTGCCACATAATATAATGTAGGGCAAGATGCCTTGCTTGCGGTATTCCTGCAAGGTACGGCGACTGAGCTTCAAGTGTTCAGAGAGTTCCTTGTCGGTGAGGTATCGCTCACCGTCCAGAGGTGGACTGTAGGACTCCAGGAACGAGGAAAGCCAATTGTTAGCTTTCTTCAAGGACTGCATGGCGGTGGCTATGGACTCGCTGTCATGCGTAAGAAGTTGGTTCATGTTCATTGTTTACAATTTGGATTAAGTGGTGAATATAAAATGTGTTGGCTCGCCCAGGGTAAAGTTTTCGGCTTTGCCTTGGGCGAGTTTGGCTTTATGCTATACCGATTTGATTCTGGCGATAAGCGGAACGATGGCTTTGACCTCTTCGGGGCTGTAATAGAATTGGCGACCTATCTGGGTATGCCCCAAGAAACGGCGGTCACGAAGTTTTTGTAAGGTGCGCTGGCTGATGCGAAGTTGCTGGCAGACCTCATGACCTGTAAGCCATTTGTTCAGACGCTTGCCGTTAGCCTTATGCTTCAACAACTCAACTTTCTTTACCAAGGCATCGTATCTTGCCATCATCAAGTCGAATGCCTTCTTTTCCATTGTTACTACTTCCATATTCTCTGTTTTATTGGTTCAACAAATTCGGGTGCAAAGTTAATGTGTGTATGTTGAAAAACAATGAAAATGAATAACTGTGGCAGTGCTTTTCTGGGGTTTGCCGACCGCTTGGCAAGAAAAATCAAGAAAATTATACGTGGGTCATTAATGAGTTGTTAAACGGGTATTTCTCAAATGGTTAATTTTGCCGCCGAGAAATAAAAACAACGAATTATATAACATTTCAAACGGAATTAGAATGGAAGTAATAACAATGGAAAGTGCAGCCTTCAAAAAGCTGACAGAACAGTTGACAGAAATAGTCCAGTACGTGCGATTGGCAAGAATGGCATTTCAAGAGAACTTGACGGGTAAGGGATTGAAGCCGATGTTGACCAATGACGATGCAGCTAAGATGCTTGGTGTGAGCAAGCGCACCTTGCAGCGAATGCGCTCAGAGAACCGCATTGATTTTATTAAAATTGGCAATCAATGCCGATACCAAGTTGAAGCCATTGAAAGAATGGTTGAGGAACGAACAATAGCAAAGGAAACATGAGCATGGAAGATGGAACATTGAGAAAACTGGAGTTATATCTCCATGACCTACACAAAAAGATAGACGGCATCTACGACATGCTGATGTTGAGACACGAACGAGAGACGGAGCAAAAAGGAAGTTCTACCATCAATGAAAAATTGCTTGACAACCAAGACCTCTGCCTCTTATTTCAAATCTCCCCTCGTTCCCTGCAACGCTATCGCAGTCTGGGAGTGCTTCCCTACAAGCGTTTGGGGCAGAAAACATACTACACGGAAGAGGATGTGATGCAGTTTGTAGAGAATAATGTCAAAGAATTCAAGAAAGAGAATGTGGAGCATTACTTGACTCGCATTCATCAGAAATTCAAATAACAACAGTATTCACCATTAAAAATTTACAATTATGGTACAAAAGAAAAAGAGTGATGAACAGGACGTGCTGGTAGTCCGTGACGAGAAGACGGGCGAGATCAGCGTCGTCGCCGGACTCAGCAGAGACGGCACACCGAAGCGAGCACCCGCCAAGGCGGAGAACACGTCCGACTTCCTGCGTTTTGACCGCAACAGCGACTTGATGGACAGTTTCTTTAGAAACTTCTTCCGCCAGTGCAAGGAGCCAAGCCGATTCGGATTCTACCGCATAGCGGCAGACCAGGTGGAAAACCTGCTTGGCGTGATGAAGGAGTTGCTGAAAGATCCGGAGGCTAACAAGGAGATTCTTTCCGCCCACAAGGTTGACACCTCCAATTATGAGAAAGAGGCAAAGCAATCGGAAGGTCAGGCGAAAGAAACCGCATCATCGGACGATGCGTCCAAGACGCAAGCTAACACAGAAAAAGAGAATGTATCATCTGAACAAACCAACGAAAAAGAGAACGACATGGAACAGAAACCAGAACAGACCGCAACCGAACAGCAGGCACAGACCGCTCCGGGTGTAAAGCAGAACCTCATCAGTGGTAACGATGTGAACCTGCAGGAACTTGGTGCCAAATATGGCATAGACTTCAACAGTATGAATGAGAAGGATATGAAAGCCCTGCTCAACTACGGCAAGACGGGGCTTGTGATTGTGAAGCCGACCTTCGGCGGTGAACAGATAGAGATACAGGCCCGTCTGTCATTCCGCAAGGACGATAACGACCAGTTGCAACTCGTGCCGCATTTCGTGCGCAACGAGCCAAAACTCGATGTCGCTTACAAAGGCTATACCTTCACTCCAGAGGACAAGAAGAACCTGTTGCAGAACGGCAACCTCGGAAAGGTAGTGGATTTCCCCGACAAGAATACAGGTGAACTGCGTCCTCATTTCATCAGTATCGACCGTCTCACCAATGAGATTGTTGACATCCCGACCAACAAGGTGCGCATACCCGATACCATCGGCAAGACACCTATTACCAAGGACGACAAGAGAGTGCTCTACTCTGGTCTTCCGCTTCGTAAGGAGATTGAGCTTGCCAACGGGCGCAAGTTCACACCGCTGCTGCAGGTGAATGTGGAACAGCGTGGCGTGGAGTTCGTGCCTGGCAGCACAAGACAGGCGCAAGGTCAGAAACAGAATGGAGACAAGAAGCAGACCGCTGACAAGCAGGAGCAGAAGGCAGAAGGTGATGCGGGCGGTCAGAAGAAGCAGCAAGATCCCAACCACTGGCTCAATGAGGACGGGACCATCCGCCGACTAAACACCTATTTCAAGAAGGAACTGACCGAGCAGCAGAAGGACGACTATGTGGCAGGCAAGACCATCGAGATCAGGGAAGTGCCCAACAAGAACGGCAGCGGTACCTATACCGCCTACGTAAAGTTCGACTTCGACAAGATGCAGCCACGTTCCTACCGCAACAATCCAGACCTCAAACAGGCGAAGGAACAGATTCCTACCAATGAGAACAAGGTACAAGTCGCCGTCAACGAGCAGGGCAAGACCCATGAGGCGACCAAGCACACCAAGGATCCGCTGAGTCCTGGACAGTCTGCGCCAAAGAACGAAAAGCAGCAGAAGGAACAGAACGCCGGGGAACAGAAGCCAAAGAGAAAGGCAAGAAGCGTGAAGATGTAGTTGCCGCCACTTGATCCACAGAGTTAATCATCCATCATAACAACCGACATCTGCGACCGTCTATCCCACGGTTGCGGATGTCACAAAAACAACAGACAATGAAGACAATCATAGCAGAGAAACCAAGCGTAGCCAAGGAAATCGCCCACATTGTAGGAGCTGACAAGCGTGAGGAAGGCTATATGCAGGGTAATGGCTATTATGTGACATGGGCATTCGGACATTTAGTGCAGCCAGCCATGCCGGAAACCTACGGCATGAAGGGATTCCATGCAGAGAATCTGCCTGTGATTCCCGCCCCGTTCGTTCTTGTTCCCCGACAAGTCAAGACTGAGAACGGCTACAAAGCAGATGCAGGTGTGCTTGCCCAGATTAAAATTATCGGCAAGCTGTTTGACAGCAGTGAGCGCATTATCGTAGCAACCGATGCCGGACGTGAGGGAGAGTTGATTTTCCGATACCTCTATGCGTATCTCGGTTGCAGGAAACCTTTCGACCGTCTCTGGATCAGTTCGCTTACGGACACCGCCATCCGTGAGGGACTTCTGAACCTCAGGGATGGCAAGGGGTATGACAATCTCTATCATGCAGCCAAGGCACGAAGTGAGGCAGACTGGCTCGTCGGCATCAACGGCACACAAGCCCTGACGATAGCCGCAGGACGTGGCACCTATTCCGTAGGTCGTGTGCAAACTCCGACCCTTGGCATGGTGTGCGAACGCTATTGGGAACACAAGCATTTCGAGTCGAAAACGTTCTGGCAGGTACACTTCGGTGTGGTTGATGCAGACAGTGGCAATATACTGAAGTTCACATCAGTCAACCGCTGGACAGACAAAGCTACCGCAACCGATATATATAATAAGGTGAAAGAAACAGGTTCTGTCATCATCACAAAGGTCGCAACCAAGCGAAAGGTGGAGAAGGCACCGCTCCTTTACGACCTCACCACCTTGCAGAAAGAAGCCAACTCCCAGCATGGCTTCACGGCAGAGCATACACTCTCCATCGCCCAGAAACTCTACGAGGCAAAGTTCATCACCTATCCAAGAACATCAAGCCGCTATATTTCGGATGATGTATTTGCCACCCTCCCCAAACTCTTTAAGAATCTGGAGAATCATTCGGAATATGGAGAGAAAGTGAAACTCTTGCCTGGCAGTGAGGACTACAGCAAGAACTGCGTGAATGCCGCCAAGGTGACCGATCACCATGCCCTGCTCATCACAGAAAATGCAGCCATTGGTCTTTTCAAGGACGAGAAGATCGTTTATGACATGATATTGTGCCGGATGATTGAAGCGTTCTCGGCAGACTGCATCAAGGACATCACATCAGTATCGGCGCAAGTGGTTCATGACGTCGAATTTGGCATCAGTGGCTCCATCATCCGACAGACTGGCTGGCGAGCGTTGTCGCTCAAGGAAAAGAACAACAGGCAGGACAAGGATGCAGACGCAACAGACAATGAGGTCAAGGATCAAGTCATTCCCAACTGGCAAGAAGGACAGCATATCACCTTTTCAGGCAGCACCATCACGGAGGGCAAGACCAAACCAAAGCCTTTGCATACGGAATCCACATTGCTTGCAGCAATGGAGACCGCAGGCAAAGAGATAGAAGATGATACGATGCGCCAGGCAATGAAGGACAGCGGTATTGGCACACCTGCCACACGTGCCGCCATCATCGAAACCCTGCTCAAACGAGAGTATATGGTGCGCCAGCAGAAGAAACTTGTGCCGACGGAAAAAGGACTCGCCCTGCATTCCGTGGTGAAGAACATGGCGATTGCCAATGTGGAGATGACGGGCAAATGGGAGGCGGAACTTGCCAAGATTGAACGAGGTGAAGCAAGTGCAGACGGGTTCACCCATAGTATCGAAGGTTATACCCGTGAAATCACTGCGGAATTGTTAGGTTGCGACAGACTTTTCAGCCACAAGGATTCCGGCTGCCAGTGTCCTAAATGCAAGCAAGGTACCATGCAGTTCTTCGGAAAGGTAGTAAGATGCAGCAACAAGGAGTGTGGTATGCCAGTGTTCAAGCAGGTAGCAGGAAAGTTGCTCACTGATGCCGACATCACCGACTTGCTCACCAAGGGCAAGACCAGAACGCTCAATGGTTTCACCAGCAGGCAAGGCAAATCGTTCTCCGCAGCCATAGCCTTTGACGAGAATTTCAACACGAAATTCGTCTTTGCAGAGCGCAAAACAGCAGAAAAGCGAGGAAATGTGAAGAGATACAAGAAATAGTTTGTACCTTTGCCACCGAAACATGGTTCATAAATGGTGTCTTTATTCAGGATGCTTTTATTTACTGTGGATTAAGTGGCGGCACTCGGAGGGATACCGAGTGCCTTTTTCTTGCTTTCACACAAACATCAACCGCCATCCACGGTTTATTATTCACCACTTAATCCATTCAACTGACAAATGAACAGAAAGAAACAGGCACAGACAGAGCTGTCCTATTACGGACTGTACCTCTTGAACCACCTCAGGGAGACCCGTTTTCCACAAGCCAGCGATGCGGACTTTATCCGCGAACGTGCAGACCATGCCGCAGAAGTATATGAGCAGGCACGGCGTGATGCCCTCTTTGCCGATGCGGCACAAGAGCTTGCCATGGCAGCATTGCTGAAAGGTCTCCGCTTTTCCAAGTACAGCATCCTGTACGATGTTGTTGACCGTGAGTTTCCCCTGGAGGTAGCAGTAGAAGATCAGGAAGCGTTTGTCAAGAACCTCCTGCCTTTGGTTGATAACGTGTATTCCATTTACGACCTCACCGATGACGATTTTGCCCAGTCACCGGACTACGACCAGCTCTATACAGAGTTGACGGGAGCCGTAGCTCTTTTCATAGAGTCAAATGGCGTACAATAGAAAACAACGGCTGAACGACAACATCAAGGCGATAGAGACTGCATTCATCCTTGACAGGGAACAGCGCACGCCGACCGCCCGTGAGCGTCTCCTTCTGGAGCGTTACTGCGGATTCGGGGGATTGAAGTGCATCCTGAACCCTGCCAGGGAACTGGCGGATGCCGTCCATTGGGCAAAGTCAGACCTTGAATTGTTTGCTCCAACCGTGGAGCTGCATAGACTTATCCGTGAAAACAGCAAGAATGAAAGCGAGTACAAACAGTTGATGGACAGTCTGAAACAGTCTGTCCTCACGGCATTCTACACGCCGTCAGCCATTACAGAGGCTTTGACGGATGTGTTGAAAGAGCATCATATCATCCCCGAAAAGGTGCTTGAACCCTCGGCAGGCATCGGTGCCTTTGTCGATTCCGTCTTGGATAACAATCCCAAGGCAGACATTATGGCATTTGAAAAAGACCTGCTTACGGGAAAGATACTCCGCCATCTGCACCCGGAGCAGAAAGTGCGCATAGAGGGATTCGAGAAGATAGAAAAGCCTTTCAATGACTACTTCGACCTCGCCATCTCAAATATTCCGTTTGGCGATGTTGCCGTATTTGATCCGTCCTATACAGCCATGAAAGGCATGAGGGCACTTGTCACCAGACGCATACACAACTACTTCTTTGTCAAGGCTCTTGATACGGTAAGGGACGGCGGGTTGGTTGCCTTCATCACCTCACAAGGCGTATTGAATGCCAAAAACAACAGTGCCGCGCGTTTTATGATGCTCTATCATGCAGATCTCGTGTCAGCAATTCGTCTTCCCAACAACCTGTTCACGGAAAATGCCAATACGGAAGTGGGCAGTGACCTCATCATCCTCCAGAAAAACAGCCAAAAGGAGTCGCTGCGAGGAGACGCCAACCTGCTTGATACCGTCTATAATGACGAGAACCGCATTCCGACAAACAACTACTTTCTGGAACATCCGGAACGCATTATCCATACAACAGCAAAGTTGGATACTGACCCGTTCGGCAAACCTGCAATGATATACACGCATGAGGATGGTGTGGAAGGCATTGCAGAGGATTTGCGAAAGATGCTCCATGAAGACTTTAAGAAGAACCTCAATTTGAACCGATACTTGGGGATAGAGGAAACAAAGGCTGAGGAAGTTAAGGAGGTTGAAGAAACAGAAAAGATAGAAAAAACAGAGAAGATGAAGCCTTCCATTGAGGAAAAGGAGAACGATACGGTAGTATCCTTGCAAAAGCAGGAAAAGCCTACTGATGATGCAGAGCTATCCCAAAAGTCCAATCATCAGCAGCCACCAGTCCAAATGACTCTGTTTGACCTTTGGGGAATGGAAGAAGAAAACCGTCAGGCTGTCCATTCTACGAAGAAGAAAGCAGTGGTAACAGTGGGTGTTATCGCCAAGAAAGTGTCAAGGAAGAAAGCAAGTCCGTTGGTAAAAAGCGTCAATCCGACTTTTGAAGTTGTGACAAAGCCTGTGGAAAAAGAAGAAAAGCCTTCGTTGACAGATGCAAAAGAGCAGGAAACAACACAGGAGACAAAACCAATCCTGCCTGGTGATGAACCATACGCAAGCATCTCTTGGGAAGAGAATCCGCCAATCAACGGCTTTTACGAGATGATGATGACTATGGCTCCCGAAGACAGGGTGCTGCTGCGCCAAAAGGCGGAACTGCACCGTCAGGAACAACTCAAGGCTCTGGGCGTTGAAGATACGCTTGATCCGAAGTTCAAGCCGCCGATGGAACCGATAGATGTTCTCAAAGTTCAAATCGGACATGGACAGTCGAAAGGGAATGAGGCAAAAGAAGATTCCAAGACTCAGAACACATTGAAAGAAACAAATCATGAGCGGGAACAACAAAAAGAGCAAGAAAGAAAACGGGAAGAGCAGTCAAGGAAGAAAGAGGATGCTATGAAGCCCCGTCCATTTGATGAGAAACGGGAAAGTTTTCATCGTGAGGGTTCTATGGTGCTCGACTCTGCCAGAAATATCGGTGTATTGAAAGACCTTACCAAGTATGGTGCTACCTTCATGCCGTTGGATCTGAATATGGAGCAGAAAGAAAAGGCAGTCTTGTATATCGCCCTCCGTGATGCCTATCAGAAACTTTACACCTATGAAGCGGAAGAACAGACAGAAAACAAGCAGATGCGTGAGAGTCTGAATGTCTATTATGATGCTTTCTTCATCCGCTTCGGCAACCTCAATGCCAAGCAGAACGTAAAGTTCATCCTTATGGATGCCTCAGGGCGCGACATGCTGTCGTTGGAACGGGTAGAAAACGGACAGTTCATAAAGTCAGACATCTTCGACCACCCGGTCTCTTTTTCGCTTGACGAGGTCAGTCATGTGGATTCTCCAGAGGAAGCGCTCACCGCCTCGCTCAACAAGTTCGGCCGTATCGACTTGCCGTATATGACTGAATTATCGGATATGCCGGAACAGAAACTGACGGAAGCGCTTAAAGGACGCATCTATTACAATCCGCTCATAGACGGCTACGAGATTGCCGACCGCTTCATTGCTGGCAATATCATAGAGAAAGCGGAGCGTATAGAAGAATGGCTGAAGGAAAATCCCGACCATGCAATCGTGAGAGAGTCGTTGGAAGCCTTGAAGGCAAGCTTTCCCGAACCGATAGCCTTTGAGGACCTTGACTTCAACTTCGGTGAACGTTGGATACCTACAGGTGTGTATTCCGCTTACATGAGCCACCTCTTCAATACACAGGTCAGCATCGTCTATTCCGACAGCATGGACGAATATTCGGCAAAATGCAGTATGAAGACCATGGCCATCACGGATGAGTATATGGTGAAGGGATATTACCGCCACTATGACGGCATGAGTCTTCTGAAACATGCCCTGCACAACACTTGTCCCGACATGATGAAGAGCATCGGTGAGGATGAACACGGCAACGACATCAAGGTGCGTGACAGCGAGGGCATACAGCTTGCCAATGCCAAGATTGACGAAATCCGCAACGGGTTCACTGAATGGCTGGAGGAGCAGTCTGACTCCTTTAAGGAACGCTTGACCACGATGTACAACCGGAAGTTCAACTGCTTCGTGCGTCCGAAGTATGACGGTTCTCACCAGACCTTCCCCGGTTTGGATCTGAAAGCCCTTGGCGGAAAGTATGGTGTCAAGAGTGTGTACCCAAGTCAGAAGGACTGTGTATGGATGCTTTTGCAGAACGGTGGCGGGATATGTGACCATGAGGTCGGCACTGGAAAAACCCTTATCATGTGCATGGCTGCGCATGAGATGAAACGTCTCGGTATGGCTCACAAGCCGATGATTATCGGGCTGAAAGCCAATGTCGCGGAGATAGCTGCCACCTATCAGACAGCTTATCCCCATGCGAGGATACTCTATGCCTCGGAGAAGGACTTTTCCACCAAGAACCGTGTCAGTTTCTTCAACAATATCAAGAACAACGACTATGACTGTGTAATCATGTCGCACGACCAGTTCGGGAAGATACCGCAATCGCCAGAACTCCAACGGCAGATATTGCAGGCTGAGCTTGATACCGTGGAGGAAAACTTGGAAGTGATACGCACGCAGGGCAAAGACGTGTCGAGGGGAATGCTCAAAGGCTTGGAAAAGCGAAAGCAGAATCTGGAGGTGAAGTTGCAGAAGATAGCCTACTGCATCGAGCAGCGCACCGATGATGTGGTGGACTTCCGCATGATGGGCATTGACCACTTGTTTGTGGACGAGAGCCACCAGTTCAAGAACCTTATGTTCAACACCCGTCACGACCGTGTGGCAGGACTCGGCAACAGCGAGGGAAGCCAGAAGGCGCTCAACATGCTCTTTGCTATCCGAACCATACAGGAGCGGACAGGCAGAGATCTGGGAGCGACATTCCTGTCGGGAACAACTATCAGTAACTCACTGACAGAGTTGTATCTGCTCTTCAAGTACCTGCGCCCCAAGGAACTGGAGCGTCAGGACATCCGCTGTTTCGATGCGTGGGCGGCAATCTTCGCCAAGAAAACTACCGACTTCGAGTTTAACGTCACCAACAACATCGTACAGAAGGAACGTTTCAGATACTTCATCAAGGTACCGGAGCTTGCTGCTTTCTACAACGAGATAACCGACTATCGCACGGCGGAGGCAGTAGGCGTGGACAGACCACAGAAGAACGAGATCCTTCATAACATACCACCGACACCCGAGCAGGAGGACTTCATCCAAAAGCTGATGGAGTTTGCCAAGACGGGTGATGCCACCATCCTCGGCAGACTGCCTCTGTCGGAAACGGAAGAGAAGGCAAAGATGCTCATTGCCACAGACTATGCCCGAAAGATGGCACTCGACATGCGCATGATAGACCCGACTTGTGAGGACCATCCCGACAACAAGGCGAGCCATTGTGCCAAGATGATAGCCGACTATTACAAACGCTATGACAATCACAAGGGTACGCAGTTCGTATTCTCAGATCTTGGCACATACAGACCTGGGGAATTCAACGTGTATTCTGAAATCAAGCGTAAGCTGATAGAGGATTATGGAATACCTTCATCTGAAATCCGCTTCATTCAGGAGTGCAAGAACGAGAGGGCAAGAAAGGCGGTGATAGCAGCCATGAACGAGGGTTCGGTACGAGTATTGTTCGGCTCCACATCTATGTTAGGTACAGGCGTAAATGCACAAAAAAGGTGTGTTGCTATTCATCATTTGGATACACCGTGGCGGCCGTCAGACTTGGCACAGCGTGACGGTCGAGGTGTGCGTGCCGGCAACGAGATTGCCAAACTGTATGCCGACAATAAGGTTGATGTCATCATCTATGCGGTGGAAATGTCGCTTGACTCGTACAAGTTCAATCTGCTGCACTGCAAGCAGACGTTCATCTCACAGTTGAAAAGCGGAGCCTTGGGGGCGAGAACCATTGACGAGGGAGCGATGGACGAGAAATCGGGCATGAATTTTTCAGAGTATATGGCTATTCTCTCCGGAAATACCGACTTGCTTGACAAGGCGAAGTTGGAGAAGAAGGTTGCTTCTCTGGAGGGTGAGCGCAAATCGTTTAACAAGGGTAAGCGTGACTCAGAAACAAAATTGCAGTCAAAGACGGCAGAGCTGGGCAACAACAAAGCCTCTCTCAAGGGAATGACCGAGGACTACGGCAAGTTTATGGGCAAAGCCAAGAAAGACAAGGACGGCAACATCCTCAACCTCATCACTCTTGATGGTGTGGAGTCCACGAACTTAGAGGTTATAGGAAAGCATCTGCAAATGTTGGCGGAGAAAGAGACAACTGGCGGACAATACAAGCAGATTGGAGAAATCTACGGATTCCCTGTCAAGATTGTCAGCGAGACAAGTTTCGAGAATGGTCTTCCATTTGTTGACAACCGCTTTTTTGTCGAGGGCAATTACAAGTACCAGTACAACTACGGTCACATTGCCAAGTCGGACCCGATAGCAGCGGCAAACAACTTTCTGAATGCCTTACAGAAGATACCAAGCTACATTGAGCAGTATGATTCAAGATGCAAGGCTTTGGAAAAGGAAATACCGCAACTGGAAGAGATAGCTGGCAAGACTTGGAAGAAAGAGGAAGAACTGAAAGGTCTTAAAGCGGAACTGGCGGCGTTGGATAGAAAAATACAGCTTGAACTTGCACCGCCGACCGAGAAAGAATGCAAAGAAGAGGAAAAGAATACGGACAATGTAAAGGTTGTTGCTAATGCTGATATTCGCAATAAACATCAGCATTTTTCAAAGGTGAAAATCTGAAATTAGAAAATAGCGGCAATTAGCAATAGATAGCTTTATGTCGCTATTTTATTTATTTTATCAAGAACAAAAAGGAAGTGTTGATTACAATCAATAGCCATTTTGGGGCTTGGTGGAGGTATTGATTAGAGAATAATTCTGCTTTCGATGTTCGTTGAAGGTGTAGATTGTAATCAACAGGCACTTTTAGGTTCGTTAAAGCCATTGATTGCAGTCAAGACCTATTTTTATGTGTCATTGGGGCTGCTGATTGCAATCAATGGTTACTTTTAAGAGCCGTTAGTAGTTTTGATTCAAGTTTCTTCTGTCCACAAAATGTGAAAACATCTGTTGATTGCTGTTTCTTTCAACTTTTTGTGTTAAGAATTACAAGAAATCAGAATCAAAAGCTATTTTTACGGGCAAAAACCATCTTTTTATCATCCTGCTGTCATTTTTTTGCAATAAGGTTGCGGTTTTCTCGTTTATTTTTATATCTTAGCAATCGCAACTGGAGAAATCCAACGATGCACAAAACGATTTGTCAAATTTAAATCCTTAACATCATGAAAGAGATTTACGACATCAACATTCAGCGCATGAATAACGGTGCGCATTTCACGTTTGTAAGTAACATTCTTGCACGTGCAGAAGCCGATACAGCCGTCAAGGGCAAGGCTTCAGAACTCGTCAGTAATTTCAAGGTTGCCGTTGCAGCAGAGGACGAAGCCTTGAAAATTTCACAGAAAAGTCTCTTGACTGATGATATTGCCAAGGCTGACATCGACCGTGACGCTCTCTATGCTGGCTACAAGAAAGCCGTTGAAGCATTCCTTGCTATGCCTGTCGCTGACATGGCACAGGCAGCAAAGGTTCTCGCACAGCACATCAAGGACTACAAGATTAACACCGCTGGGCAACTCGATAAGGAGACTGGTCTTTTGGTTAATTTCATTACAGACCTCGAAGATAAATACTCTGCACAGGTTACAAAATTAGGTTTGACAGCGTTTGTTACGAACATGAAGGAAGCCAACGAGCGTGTAAGAACGCTTACATTGCAGCGTACCAACGAGAAGATGGGCGTAACTGTTGGTGCATTGAAGGCAGCTCGCACAGCAAGTGATGATGCCTATCGTGCATTGGTGAAGATGGTAAATGCCCTTGCCCTCGTTTATGGCGAAAAGGATTACACCGCCTTCATTGATTATGCAAATACCGAGATTACCCATTACAAGCGTGAGGTGCTTAACCAAAAGGCTTCCGCTCCTTCTACTTCGGGTAGCTCGGCTGTAGATTCGGGGAGTAGCAGCACACCAAGCGGTGGCGGTTCTTCATCTGGAACAGGCTCTTCTTCAAGCGGTGGTTCTACATCGGGTGGAAGTTCATCATCAGGTGGAGCTGGCGGAGGAATTGATGCAGAGTAAAGTAAAATAAGAATTTTCGATGTTGCTTCTAAAAAGGAAGCAGCATCGAATTATCATGATACAAGATAAGACAAAGCAAATGAACGATAATATAAAGAAACTCTTGAAAGATGGACCAGAACAGCAATTAGTTGTTGGTCCTATTGTAGAAAGGCTTATTAGTAATGGATGGGACCTTAACCAAATCATATTTGGCAAAAATGAATGGAAAGTTCCCAAAACTCCTTCTGAGGCATCCAAAAGAGAGCAAGGTGTGTCCTTTGATTATTTTCCTGTAGACATAGCTGTATTTGATAGTGTTGCCACTTGTGGTGACTATCGCCATTTGCTGTTTGTTATAGAGTGCAAAAAGCCTAACTTAGATGTGGGGTTGCAGCAATTAGAGACATATTTAGGTCTTGAGCCTCATGTAAAACTTGGCATTTGGGCAAATAATGCAGATGCGTCTGCAACAACTTTGTTTGTTTATAAGAGTGCCAAAGGTTTGAGCTATCCACAAAAGCGAACAGTAAAAGATTTGCCATTAATGGGCGCATCTTTTACTCCAGATTCCGTTATCCTTAAATTCTCTGATTTGGTTATACCAACAAAAGATACATTGTATCGTGCTTTCACAGAATTATTGGATAAAGTTGTTGCACAAGATGGAAATGTTACTCGACGTGAAGAGCAGTTAGACCAACTCTGTAATCTTATTCTGCTAAAACTTGATAGTGACAAACAAGGAAAAATAGACTCTGATCGAGAAGTCTATTTCAGAACATTCGCCACTGAAAATGGAACGGCAAAATATATTAAGGATAAGTTTGACAATTTCATCGAGGTCTATCCAGACATTTTTGTGTCTAAATCAGACCAAGAATTGCTATTTGACGATGCCACAATTCATGATGTTGTAGAAAGATTAAGCAAATATAATCTTATAGATATTGGTGCAGATACAGTTTCTATTGCCTTTCAAGTATTACGCAGTGCGGCATTGAAACAGGAAGAAGGTCAGTATTTCACTCCAAAACAAGTGATACAAGCTGCGGTAAAAATGATGGATGTTACATTAGATGACATTATCATTGACCCAGCTTGTGGTACTGGTGGATTTCTCATTCAATCGCTGATTGAAATGAAAGAGAGATACCCAAATGAAGAAAAGGAAATATCAAGGTGGGCACAATTGCATATCTATGGAATAGACAAGGACGCTATCGGCATTAAACTGACAAAGGCTATCATGCAGATTCTGAATGATGGTTCGGCTCATTGTGTCCGTGGGGATAGTGTTTTGACCCATACATGGAAAGTCAAGTATCCTCATTTGCTTTCTAACCAGTTTAAGAATGGGCGATTCACAAAAGTATTCACGAACCCACCTTTTGGTGCGCCATTAAAAATCAAGTATTCTGATGCGAAGAAATCAGGGTTAAGTATCGCTGATTATATAGATACTGGCAAAGACATTGAACTGGGCTTAGCAATGTTTAACCGATGCTATGACTTACTTAGAGAAGGAGGGCGAATTTGTATTGTCCTCCCAGAGACTTATTTCTTCTCACCATCCTATAAATATGTTCGTGAATGGGTAAAAGAAAGAATGAAACCAATTTGTGTAGCGAATGTCCCTATGGATGCTTTCCAAGGCTTCTGTAGAGCTAAGACAAACTTGTATATTTTCGAGAAACTACATGAGGACAAATCCAATCTTCATGAAGATTCTGATGTCGTTACTTTTATGAATCCACAAACCTGTGGCATTTACAAAAATGGAAGTGACCGATTTGTTGTTGACGAGACTGGTAAAAGAACAGATGTCATAGACAATAAGTTGTTGGAACAGGCTATTGAATATTCACAAGGAGAGAAAAAGAATCAGTATGACATAGCATTATCTACGATATATAAATCAGATGTGCTTGTTCCCCAATATTTCGACCAATCGCTTCAACAACCATTTGAAACATTGAAATCGAAATATCACTTTGAGGGTATATCTATTGCAGAACTCATGGACGAGGGAATTATAACTTTGACAAATGGTCATGGTAGTCCAAGCAATGATTTACGTAATGGTACTATTCCGTATGTTAAAGTCTCAGACATTAGGAATTTGAGAATAAACGTAAATCCAACCAATCTTGTAGCTATAGAGTTGGCACGGAAATTTTGGAAAACGGAAGACGGAAAGAGTAATCTTAAAGCGTGGGATTTGATTTCTCCAAGTAGGGCAAGTAGTAATATCGGAGAATTTGCAATACTTCTACCTGGAGAAGAACAGATTGTTCTTACAAAGGAAGTCTTTGTCATAAGGGTTAACAAGAATGATTATGGTTACACCCCATTTTATCTTTTGTGGGCTTTATCCCTCGTTGAGACAAGAAAACAATGGGCAAGAGTTACGCTTATGCAGACTAATCGTGAAGATGTCGGACAAAGATACAAAGAGATAATCATTCCAAAACCTGTTGGTAAAGAGTGGGCAGAGAAAGTATCACGACCATTTGCAAAGTATTTCAAACAACTTGCTGATGCAAAGCAACAATTTGCAAAGGATACATCAAGTGATAATTTCGATTATATAGCAAGCGTTAGTGCTTTTGATTAATAAACAATAAAAACATGCTAATAATAGCATAATAAACAAATATGGATATGAACAATTTATTTAAGCAAGGCTATAAACCGCCTTAAACAAAAGATGGGTTTATCAGAGGATATTCCCATTATATCCTTGAAACATTTCCTATACCCCAAATCAATTTGGCTACGACATCCAGCATCCTAACGATGACTTGGAGACCGTTACGTTCGTTGACGGT
>ENA-OXQY01000242-OXQY01000242.1-human-gut-metagenome-genome-assembly--contig:-NODE-242-length-15522-cov-52.665287_pt1 | contig 15522 bp, 16 predicted proteins | sample MGYA00249588_ERZ652575 | MGnify/ENA primary metagenome ERZ652575 (study PRJEB26925, sample SAMN05826562) | human gut metagenome | biome: ENVO:2100002; feature: ENVO:00000062; material: ENVO:00002003...
CCACGCTGACCTCCACCGACCCGTACTACTGGACCAACCACAACGACATCACCGTCACAGCGTGGTGGCCCTACACCGCTGGCGAGACAACCCCACCTGCGGTAAAGGTAAAAGCCAACCAAAGTACCCAGAAAGACTTTGAGGGCAGCGACCTCATCGTAGCCGACGGACAGACGGTGACTTACGGTAGCCCCACGCTTCGCTTCACCCACCGCACGGCGCGGGTGACCATCGTTCTGACGGACTACACCGAGGGGCTGGCATCCGTGCAGCTGACGGGTCTCTCCACCGAAGACGACAACCCGGATATAATCGTCCCGTATGGCAAGGGCAGCAACACCTACACCGCCATCGTCGCCCCGCAAAGTGTGGCAGCTGGCACGATCTTTATCACCTGCACCTTCACTAACGGCAAGACCTTCGTTTATAAGATAAAGAATGCTACCGACTGGCAGGCGGGCGGTGAATATACCTACACCGTCTCCCTCGCTGCGGCAAAAGACCTGGGCTATACCATAGAGAGCGACGGCACCTACACCGTGACCTCCGCCGATGGCCTGATGAATGTAGCCGAATTAGTGAACGAAGGTAAGACCGACATTAACATTACCCTCGACACAGACATTGACCTGACGGGCAAAGACTGGACGCCGATAGGCACAAGTTTCAGCAACAAATACACCGGCACCTTCGACGGTGGCGGTCATACCATCAAGGGGCTGACCGTTACGACAAATGACCAATTTGTGGGTCTGTTCGGCTCTATCGGTTATGCCGGTACGGTGAAGAACGTGATGATGGAGGACGTACAGATAACAAGCAATCGCAGTTCGGGCTTTGCCGGCGGTGTGGCAGGATATAGCGATGGCACCATTGAAAACTGCTCGGTGTCGGGCAGCGTCAGCGGCACGGTGTACGTCGGCGGTGTAGTGGGTGCTCAATGGGAAGGTTCCATCACCGGATGCAGCTCCTCGGCCACAGTGAAGGGAATGGTCCATGTCGGCGGCGTGGTAGGTCAGACGAATGGGGGTGCCACCCTGACCGCTTGCTATGCCACAGGCAACGTGACCTTAGAAATAGACCCCAGAAAGAATATCGCTGGCGGCAGTCTGGTGGGATTCAACGGAGGAAGCCGCGGCCTCCTTGCCTGCTATGCCACGGGCAACGTAACCAGTACGGGTAGTAGCACTGGCAATGTGCATATCGGCGGCTTTTTGGGAGATAACTATACCACCGTGACCGCCTGCTATTGGAAGAACAATCATGAACAAGGCATCGGCTACAATAATAAAAGCACCAAAGCCACGAAGGTGGACGGCACTGGCGTTACCTGGCAGAAAGCCGTTGATGCCATGAACACCGCCTTGCAGACCGCTGGTTCAAAGTGGCGTTACGAACTTAAAGGAGCATTGCCTACCTTGAGGAAGCAGTAAACCGTTGCGGGCGGAAAAAGTTCCGCCCGCAACGAACATAAACCGAAGTTTTACTCCTAAGCTGGGCAGGAGTATAAGGTGCTCAGCAACATATATTCACCCGCACTTCACGGGAAACGACAAGGGTCTATATGCCACGATGATAGGTGGGCGTATAGACCCTTCATCGTGTCTTGATACCTGTTGGGTGGATGATATGGCAGTGTGGTGGTTTCGTGCTACCTGTTTTCATGGTTTGAAGTACCTTTGCGTCAATCGTGAGGTGCTCAAAACAAAATCGTTATGAAAACAGAAATGAAAGTACCAAACGAACCTTTCTTCCCTACCGATGTATTCTTGATTAGTTGTGGTATGGGATGCAAGCGCATCACCGTCAGTGAAATTGCCTATATTGAGGCAATGAAAGACAACTGTATTATCCACATGGTTGATGGAAAGCGTTACACTCAGTCTTGTCCTATGGGTGACATTGAGCCAGAGTTGAACCCGAACATGTTCAAGCGTATTCACCGTTCTTTCATCGTCAACATTCGCTACATCGATATGTACTATTATGGGCATGTTGTTTTGGAGAATGGTATGGAAGTACACATTGGTGACAAGTACCGTGATGCCTTGAAGTCCTCGTTTCACTTTTGGGGTTCGAGAAACCGAAACAAGTAAGATTTTGATGGTGTAACAGGCTGGTATAGCCTGTTTGATGGACACGAAACCCGTCTGGTGGAAAAAGTTGCACCAGTCGGGCTTTTGCTATATCTTTGCACCATCAACGTTGAGAGGCGGGTCCTGAAAAGCCTAATAGTAAACGAGTAAGGAAAATAATTATTGATTATGTGTAAGACAGAAACAATAAGCAACATGGCACGAGGAACACTTTTGTATTCCGCTTGTTGCGTGGAAAACGGAGTGTATGATTTAGATGGAATCTATGAAAGAGCAACGAAGAGACAAGATGCACCTTGGGGGGATTCCCTTTATCTTGCAGAGGAACGTAAAATTGCTGAAGGTTATGTTGTAAATCCTACATTAGCCAAGCAAAGTCATGAACTCCCAAGAAAATTAGTTGTTTTTCGATTAGTAAAAAATCTTCCTATCATTTGCTCAAGCTGTGAAAGATATGCAGATCGTAGTTGCGGAACATATGATGTTCCTGTGATAAACGAGATAGAAACTATGCTCGGTAAAGTTGAGCCACACTTTATGACTTTTTTAGGTTCTAAAGGATACGCTTATCGTTGCTATGGTGGTGAAGATCATCATTTTGAGTTAATTATGCCAAGTGCCCTTATAAAAGAGTATTTGGAAATTGTTGAAGTTATTGATTAGTTTATTATGGCAATTGACACAACTCCTTCGCAGGTAGCAACCAGTGCGTTGCAGGCGATTCCCTTCGGTAGTATTATCGGAGGTCCGTTGAAAGCATGTATCGAAGCGCAAGCTATGGCTGCGCAGACATCATGGCAGTTTATTCAAGAAGTAGGATTGAACACTGACCCAAATACTGGTCAGAAAGAAGCAGTAAATGTTTCTTTTCAGTTCATGCAGAACGGTCACATGGTTCAGTTGAATGTTCCACTGTTGACGATTGTACCTATCCCGTACATCGCCATCCACGACATTGACATCAATTTCAAGGCGAACATTTCCGCATCCTCTTCAAGTGTTAGTGAGCAGTCAAGTAGCTCGGCTCTTGATGTTGGCGCTGAGGCAAGTATTGGTGCAAAGTGGGGACCTTTCCACATGGACGCCAAGATGAAGGCTAACTATTCATCAAAGAAAGACTCAAAGGCTACACAAGAATCTAAGTATAGCGTAGAGTACACGATGGATGTGGCTGTCAAGGCTGGTCAAGATAGTATGCCAGCAGGTCTTGCCAAGGTTCTTGAACTTCTTGGTAATACACTTGATGTTTCTGACCCAGATGGAACTTTGGAGGTTAGTGCTCGTGAGCTTACCCTCACTGATGGTAAGGCAACCCTTATTGCTACCTACAAGAACAGCAAGGGCATCTTCGAGCCTGAATCTATCAAGATTGACGGTGTAACAGGTAAGGTAAGCGATGATAGCGTGGTCTTTGAACTCAAAGAGGCTAAGACCTATACTGTTATTGCAGGTAAGAAGAAGGTTTCGGTTGATGTGCAGAACGTAAAGCCTGACACAAAAACAGACACAACCAAACCATAATCTAACGTAAATTAAAGGAATCTTATGGCTCAATTAAGTACTATAATCAGTTCAATACTCCGAGACATGATAGTGGCACAGCATGAGGCAAACATGTATGCCATGTCGTTGGAGGATGTTTACAAGCAAAATGGTCGCTTGGAGCAGTTTGCCCTTCCAACAGTTGCTGTTGGTGAGGTGGAGCTTGACTTGCGCTATGGTGTGAAAAGTGACTCTGCTCAAACGGAGCAATACGAAATCAACTATCCACAGCTGCGTAAGGTAGCTAAGCAAATAAGCACTAATTTTGCCAAGGCAATAATCAAGAGTACCCTACCTGTGTTGCAATCTCTTTTTCCTGAGAACAGCACAGATGGTGGAACCAAAGTGTTGGCAAATTTTGCTGTAGATGATAATTTGAAAAGAAAATATAGAGTTTTTTTGAGTCGTAAGATTCTGAAAGCTATGCAGCTGAGTTTCACTTCTCTCATCAAGGATGATGGAAGTATCAATGAAAGCGTTCTGCTTGACTGTATTCTTTCCGTGTGTGATGAAAAGTTGCTTGGGCTCGAAGACTTACAAGTACTTTTCAACAGACCTGATGGGGAAAATACTCGTAAAGATATACGAGATAACTTGGAGAACTTCTTGAAAAATATGATGCCATCATTATTGAAAGACATCAACTTGAAGCGCAAGCGAATCATACCATCTGTAGATGTAACATTGAACTCTGAGGAATTGGCAAACTTGCCAGAGGAATGCATCCATACCTTGCATTTCCACGTTTCGCCAAATAACATCAAACTATATTCTGAGGAATAAAATATTGTAGAACCATAAAAAAGAAAGATTATGCCTACAGGAAAAGATATTAAACGAACAAGCAGCCAAGTGATGGAGTTGAAAGACCTTATTTCTGGTCCATTGGCTGCTACCATTGATGCAGACTCCATAGCGACCAGACGTTATTTGAGCTATCTGATGGAATTGGCTTTCGAATCATACGACAAGGAAACAGGCAAGGTTGGTGAACTGCGTATGCTTGAGTTCAACTATCAAAGCCACGATGTGGATGGTACTCATCAACAACAGGTAAAGATACCATTGCTGACATTGGTTCCTCTGCCATTGCTTCAAGTAAAAGAAGCTGATTTCGATTTTGACATTCAGATTGTTGATGCCCTAAGTGCAGATACAGATGCCACATTCTCTTTGAAGAATGGAGCTACACCTCAGGAGAAAACGGCAGAGGGTGTCAAGCTACGAGTTTCAATGGCTTCCGCAAAAGTCGAAGGCTCACGCAAGAGCAGTTCACAACAATCGCTTACTGCCAACATGAAAGTGAAGGTAAGGATGGAACAGGCTGATATGCCTGGAGGTTTAGCAAACCTCCTGCATCTTACCACCAACAATTTGCAGATGGAAGCTGTAGAAGAAGGAAAGGAGGCAAACCATGATGAATAATAAGCAGACGCAGCAAGTGCCAGGTATGGCTTGCCCACAATGTGGCAAGTTTATCCCTACCACCATCACCGAATTGCTGACTTCTGGATATCTACGTTGTCCTTACTGCCTATTGAAGCTAAACATAGACAGGCACAAGTCGGCTACGGCTCTGAAAGCTCTCGCCAAGGTAGAAGCTGCACAGAAACGAGTGGAAAGTACAAGTAAGTTTAACCGGTAAACTCTATATAATAATGTGGTTGAGAAGAATATGGACAAGAATAAGAGACACGATCGTTAAAAAGTTTGGCGTATGGGTGGATAAGGAATGTCCTCTCATAGAGGATGAGGACGATTTAAACGGTGAAAAGGCTATCAGGGAAGTTATGGACAAATCCTTGTTGGAAGAATCCATTATATCGTCTTTGGAAAAGGCTAAGAAGGAAAGGGTTGTCAAGGTGAAGAAAAGGCAAGGGCGCAATATTTGGGAAGTCAGACCTGCCACCTTTGTGGATGCCTACCTATTCCTCATAAACCTATCGTGCATGAAACGTGAATGGTTGCAGAGACATATCAAGGCAGACAAGACAACGTTCAGCATGGAACTTGCCGATGGCTATGTCCTTGAACTGACTGAAGGTTGGAAGCGCATGAACGCAGAAGCCCTGCTACGCATCAGCAAAGACAGAAAATATACGATGAAAGTATATTTCTATAAGGGGGATACGGCATGAAGAAGAAAACCGTGTTTTACAATAGGTCAAAATAACAATAACATCTAAAAATTAGAATTTATGCAAACATTAAAAAGAGGTGCATCTGGTACAGATGTTGAGTTACTTCAACGATTGCTTAGCAAGAAGGGCTATCACGTAGGAGCTGATGGAATATTCGGCAATAATACCGAAGTGGAAGTCCGTAATTCCCAAAAAGACTGCGGATTGGTAGCCGACGGAATAGTCGGTCAATGCACATGGGATATGTTGCAAAGTGACAGTGCCCAGTCTTTGGCTTCCTTGCGTCTCACTGAATCAGATTTCAAACACGCAGCAGAGCTGCTTGGGGTGGAAGTTGCAGCAATTAAGGCTGTGCTTGAAGTAGAAACAGGCAACAAGGGCGGTTTCCTTGCAGTAGGCAAACCTACAATTCTATTTGAGGGACACATTTTCTGGAGTCAGTTGAAGAATAGAGGCATTGATCCTGCCAAACATCAGAAAGGCAATGAAGACATCCTCTATCCCAAATGGACGAAGACCCATTATCAAGGTGGCTTGAAGGAATATGACCGTTTGGAGCGTGCAAGAGCTATCCATCGTGAAGCTGCCGATTCATCTGCAAGTTGGGGATTGGCTCAGATTATGGGATTCAACTATCAGGTGAGCGGTTGCAAATCCGTCAGCGAGTTTGTGGAGATGATGACGGAAAACGAGGGCAAGCAGCTGGAACTGTTTGTTCGGTTTATCAAAGGCAACCGATGGGATGGCTATCTTCGAAATCTTGACTGGAAAGAGTTTGCCCGACATTATAATGGCTCTGGATATGCCCAGAATCAGTATGACAAACGATTAGAAAAAGCCTATGCAAAATACAAATAGGAACACATCAGAACCTCCCACTATATAGAAAAATCTGCTATATAATGGGAGGTTGAATTGCATTATACACATCTAAATTACCGTCAAACTCCTAAACTGGGCAAGGAGTATAAGTTGCCAGTAAACATATATTCACCCGCACTTCACGGGAAACGACAAGGGTCAATATGCCTCGATGAACAGGTGACGTATAATTAGTCTTTGTTGATAATTACTTCTTGAATAGAGCCTGAAAACGTTAAAAAATACTAACAAGGTGTCGCATTCCCCTATGAATGCGACACCCAAAACCAAAAATTCATACCTGAAAAAACAAATATTACCCCCCCACTTTCATATAAAACCCTTAACTTTGCACCTGGATTTTTTATAATCTGTATCAAGTAAAGATTTAAAATGTCGTAAATTATAATCAAAACATAATAGATATGAAGAAAGTTTTAACTAAGAAGAAAAAGTATGTAGCTCCATCTGTGCAGGTACTCGAATTGGAAACTACTCAGATTCTCGCAGGAAGTGGCGAAACCAATTCTACACCTACCGTGAACGGTTTTCAACCCGGTGGTTCTTTAGGCCCAGGTGACATGGAAGAAAGCAGTCCGACTAGAAGAACTAGCATTTGGGACTAAGATGAATATAAAATGAAATGAATATGAAATTATCCAGTTTATTCCCCCAGATGGCTTGCGCCCTCCTCCTCCTTATGGCGAGTTGTTCGCAGGAGGATAGTATGACGCCAGGCGAAAAAACATCTTCAGTTGGCGGCATTCACATCACCACGCAGGTATCAGATATTGTTACCCGTGGCATCACCGAAACTGCCACCTTGCAAAACTTCGGCATCTGTATACAGGGTTCCGGAGAGCACGCTTCATCTTTGCAATATAATAATGTAGAGATGACGAAGAACGGCGAAGAGTGGACTTCTGCTACCCCAATGCTGTGGCAGAGTGAGATTCCTTCTGCCGACATCATCGCCTATGCTCCTTATCAGGCTGATATAAGTGATGCCTTGGCAACCCAGAAGCAGTTCCCTGTATCGGTGAAAGCCGTACAGACTCAAGAAGACCTGTCTTCCGACCTCCTGGTGTTCAAGGCTAAGGATTATGCTCCAACCATCGTCGGCGAGAACAAAGACAAGAATGTAGAGGTGAAGTTTGATCATGCCTTCAGCCAGCTGATGATAACCTTCAACTTCCATTCCGCCTTTTCCAATGACGAGGTAGATCTGTCAAAGATAGAAGACGTAAGGGTAGAGGGCACCGTTTTGTCTGGCGTATGCGACTTTTCTCATGACAAGCCGCAGGTAACGGTTAAGCCTGATGCCTCAGCCGGGGCCATTACTCCAGAGAATGTTTCTTTCCAGGCAAAGGATGCAGAGCATGCCAGCATCTCTGCCCAATACTCCTCTCTGCTGGTTCCGCAGACCATCCAGGCAGCCAACCAGCCTCTGAAGGTTTCCTTCCGATTGGGTGAAACCACCTATTCATGGAAGTCGAATGCCGACATCACCCTGGAGCAGGGCAAGTATTATACCCTTTCGCTCAACATCAGGAAGACCGGAGTTGTAGTAGAAGGAACGATTAAAGGCTGGATTCCGGCAGAAGGCAACAATGAATATGTAGCAAATTAATAACTATTAAAATACAACATTTATGAAGAAATTTAGATTCTTATACATCGCTGCCGCAGCATTGCTGTTTGCAGCTTGCGCTAACGAAGAAGACGGTATCGGCAACAATGATCCTGTTGCTGCTACCGTACAGGCGGACATTGTTAAAAACATCACACGTGCCACCACTGGCAACACCTGGTCGGAGAACGATGCCATAGGTGTAAATGTCACATCAAAAGGCTATACAATAGGAGACAATGTGAAATATACAACTACTGGTGACGGAAATTTCACATCTGACAATCCAATATATTTTGCAAGCGCAACTGAAGAAGTCCAATTCTGTGCCTATTATCCATATCAAGAAAATGTTGATGGTAATGGCATTGTAAATAATTGGAATATGGCAGAGGTAAAGGAAGGCGAACCATGCCCAGCAGATTTTCTCTTTGCAAGAGATGCAACCGCCACCAAGTCTTCCCCACAGGTGCAATTTACTGGAGACAACCAATTCAAGCATTGCATGAGTATGATACGGTTGACTTTCAGGGCTGGCAAGGGCATTAATGCAAATAATGCGAACCTTAAAAATAAATTAAAATTAAAGGGTATCTATAAGACAGGTTCTATTAATACACTAACTGGTGAAGTTACAGTCTCTGGAGATAGAGGAATTTATGAATCCGATGTGGATAATAAAAGTTTGAAAAACGATGTCACCTGTACCTGTGAGTTCATAGTATTCCCTCAGTCTTTGGACAACAACAAGATGGATATAGAATTTGAAGTAGCTGACAATGGCACAATCAATACTTACACTACTTCATTGCCTTCGTCAACAAACAATGAGTTTAAAGGCGGCTATCTGTACACATATCCAATACGTATCAACAACACAGGTGTTGTTATAGAAAAAGCTGGCATTACAGAATGGCAGCCAATTGATGAACCAGATCTGGACGCAGTACAGCAATAGGAAATACAGGGTTAGTGAGCTTGGCCGCTCACTAACTCACTAACAATAAAAAACTGAAGATTATGAAGACGATAAAACAAAGAATTTCCTATGCGGTAATGGGCCTTATGGCTATGGGCTTTACTGCATGTACGCAAAATGAAGATATGACTCCTACGCTGAAAGGGCAGGAAATCAATGCTACTTTCTCTGTTGGAGGTATGCAGACTCGTGTCAATACATTGGGACATGGTAACAATTGGGAGGATAAAGATAAACTAAAAGTAAGGATATTTACTGATTATGATTATGATCCTGGTAGTACGGCTATTCTTTCTTTTAATGGCGAAACCTGGTCCCGCAATAGTAGTTTTCGTTGGTTAGGTGAATCCGACCAACATACAATTTTGGCTGTATATCCATCATCGGATGATTATGATCCCTCTCATTTGGTATATGAATTGCCAACAAATCAAAGTTCACTGGAAGATTTGAAGTCTGCTGATTTAATAATTGGTCATTGGTACGGTTCTCCTTATAGTTATGTAACGATTCCAATGCAGCATCGTATGTCTATGGTTACAATAGTATATCATGTTGGTACTGCAGATTATCCTAATATGGATATTAGTGAACCACAAGTGTATTCAAAAAACACCAGTGTTCATTTTAATATAGACCAAGATCAGAGGCAATTTGTCATGAGTACACCTTCTGGTAATTCCGATTGGGTAAAAGCCTGTAAGCATGACGATGGTATGTTTTCTGCAATCGTTATCCCTGGTTCATACATTAAAGATGAAAGATTCGTGCAATTCAAGATAGGCGACAAGAACTTCTATGCAAAAATGAAGATCAATACGGAATTTCAAGAGGGCTATCGCTACACCTACAAACTCGATGTAGGAAAAGACAAAGTTGAACTGACTCAAATCAACGTAGATGATTTGAAAGGTTGGGACAGTAACAACGAAGAAGAACTCAAATAACTGGAGGACAAGAATATGAAAAAGATATTTCAATACATCATGCTGGCTGTCGTTACAATAGTAATGGCGTCATGCACAAGTGATATAGAAGAAACAACCGCAACAACAGGCAAGAGCAACGTACAGTTGGTTGTTGGTGAATATCCTGCATTCGGAGATTCACAGACTCGTGCTATTGGTACACCTGATTCGGGCAAGACTTCATGGGCAAAAGGAGATGAGTTGCTTCTGGAGATGACCAGTAAGACTTTTGGGACTAAGTATGCTGCTTTTACATATAATGGCAGTAGCTGGGAATTGACAAGTGGCGAGTTGTCTTATAAAATAGACGAAGTGCCAACCTTTCCTCATGTATATTATGCCCCTAATTACAAATGGGAAGCCGGCACATTAGTTTTGAAAGAAGGTAAGGTTGCAGGAACGGATGAATACATCGAGGGAGAAGCCAATATCACCCCTAATGGTCAGGGTATAAATGTATCTTTTGCCAATGCAACACGCAACTATTCACGCTTGCGTATTGCTACAAATCAAGATGGTTCTGTTACCGTTATTGCCAAGTTTATCACTCCAGCCAACACTAGAGGCTATTCTGATAATACCTACACTCTTACGCCTGATGAAAAAGGCAATGTGTATTTGTACAGTAAGTTTTTTGAGTATTCGTCAATAGTTGTGAAAAATGCCGATGTGACTTTAGTTGATTATTTTTTCCCAAAAAAAATTGAAACCAACAAGAGTTATGTGCTGGATGCGACCGTAGTGTCTTTGGTCGGTTTGAGCACTGAGGAAATGCAAAGCACGATCAAGAATGAACTGAATAAAGGGAAGGCTGACATCCGTCTTGTCCTTTCTGATGATGTGACGAATGTCGATATGGATGCAATAAAAAGTGCCCTTGGATATGCCAAAGATGCCAATATCAACCTTACCATTATGGGATTAAAGAAGGTTGGGGAATTCGCTCTTGCAGGGATTCCAAACATAAAATCCTTAAAATTAACAGATACAGAAGAGATTGGAGAATTTGCTATTTCTGACAATGAGACACTTCAAGTATTTGAGGCTCCTAAGCTTAGGACTATTTATTCTGGGGCATTCGTGAATTGTCCATGCCTTCAAACCCTAAGGTTTGGACCAATAGAGTATGCCGAAGAAAGTAATCTTCCAATTTTTGACAATGGAACTGAAAATAAAATTAATCTGATTCTTTCTTCCGATCAAAAAGAGCTGAAAGAAGAGCAACATGTTGGTTTATGGGAAGCTTTAAAAACTCCTTATGCAGATTCTTACGACCATGTCCATTGTTATTTTATGAACAATTATTTCGAGTCTATAATTTGTGGTCACTCTAAGCATTAAGAGCAAGAGTCTGATAAACTCTTGCGGTAAAAATGAAACTCTTTTTGGTGATTATAAATACAAGACATAAACAAGACATTAATAAATACAGATTGTTTAACTCCTAAGCTGGGCAGGAGTATAAGTTGCCCAGCAATTATATCCCCCCGCACCTCACGGGAAACGACAAGGGTCTATATGCCACGATGAAAAGGTGGTGTATAGACCCTTCATTTGTGGCATGGAATGGCTATCCTTTACCTTATAAAATACGGGAATCCAAACTTTTCCCGAAACTTTTCTCCCGTTTTCTTTGCGTTTTCAAAATAAAGTCGTAACTTTGCAATCAAGATAGATTAAAAAAGGAGGTTGCGATGCCAAAGATATTTGAATACTTCGGATTTATCTTTCTGTTCTATTCAAATGAGTATGAACCAATACACGTTCAACTAAAATAACGAAGAAATTATGAACTTAAGTATCGTTTCTGCAAAATATGTGGCGCCATTAAAAGTTGAATTACACTTTAATGATGACACCATTAAGACGATAGATGTAGGTGCTTTTATCAGAAATCACCCACATCCGCAATATAACTCTTACTTGAATGAAAACAAATTCAAAAAGTTCAAGATAGAGTTTGGTAATATCGTTTGGGGAAAGAATTGGGATTTGATATTTCCAATAGATAAGTTATATGCTGGCGTTTGCTGCTGAACAAGAAAAGAGTATTGTGTAAGTCCTTAATACAGTGTTTTTTACAGCACTTCACGGGAAAACGGATAAGGGTCTATATGCCACGATGAACAGGTGGCGTATAGACCCTTGATTATATGGTGATATTTGTAATCTACCTGGCATCAAACCAAAGTAGTCATTTTCAGAAAATCTCGCAGATGAATGTGCTTAATGCCATCAATATTGGTTTGACTGTAAAGCCTATCCATAGAAATCACGTATTTGGGATGACTGTCTTTTATCAATTTCAAATTGCCGAATTCACGCTCTACCGTTTCCTCAGAAGCCAGCAGATAGGTAACTTGCACATACGCCACACTATCCGCTTTCTCGGCAACAAAATCAATCTCAGCCTTATACATCTGACCAACATATACTTTATAACCCATCCTGCACAAATGGATATATACAGCGTTCTCCATCACCTTTTCGATATCAAAACGCCTGTTGCCACCTATAATATGATTCCTGATTCCCAGGTCTTCGAAATAGAACTTGTCGCCTAACTCGAAAAGTCGCTTGCCATGAATGTCGTATCTGTTAACTCTATCGATAATAAAAGCATTGCTTAAATACTCCAAATACGTGAGAATCATCTTGGCAGACGTTTCGGTGTTCTGGCTTTTCAGAAATTTTACAATACTCGTTGCTGAGAATTGTTTACCGATATTATCGCTCACAAACTTCAGCAGCGTTCGCAACAATGGTATGTTTCTGATGTTTTCTCGCTCTATGATATCACGAAGTACTATCGTATTATACACATTGTCAAGATAATCTTCTACCAAATCCGTATTTTCCAATCCTAAACTGCGCAACTGAGGGAGCCCGCCATACTGCAGATACAGGTTCAAGGAAGCATCATCATCCTTCAGTTCATGGAACGTCAGGAACTCTTCATAGCAGAGTCCTCTAATGCGATAAGCAATATATCTGCCTCTCAGGCGAGTTGCCAGTTCGCCCGAAAGCATTTTGGCGTTGCTGCCGGTAATCATAATCTGGCAGGTATCATCCGATTGGATACTGAGGAGTGCTTTCTCGAAATCAGAAATCTCCTGCACCTCATCGATAAACAGATAGTTTTCCTTACCCTCAACGATGTTGGCTGCTACATAAGCCTCCAGATCCTGATAGTTGGCTATCATATCAAATGAGGTTTTCTCCTTATCTATATAGATAACGTGATTTTCTTCATTCTCTGCGATGTGATTATAAATTCGCCGCATCACACAACTCTTGCCGACACGCCTCTGGCCCGTCAATGCAATCATTATTCCACGTCCAAACATGCGTTCGATACGATTGGAATACCCTAGTCTTTCTAATATTTTTTGTTTCATACGAGTAAAACTTTTCGCAAAGATACTCTTTTTGTTTCACATAAGTAACAAAAACGATAGATTTTTTGTTTTTATTACTTATAATTAACAGGTTTGGTACACATTGCGCCTCACGGGAAACGACAAGGGTCTATATGCCACGATGAAAAGGTGGCGTATAGACCCTTGATTATATGGTGACTAAAGTTTCGCTACTTCACTTCATGCCTAAACTCCACCTTCCGCCTCTGGCTTGCCGAGGTACGTTTTGCAGCTTCTCTGCCCGCACCTATCTGTACCGCATTTTCAAGTTAAAGGAAGGCTGTACTCCTGCCGAATGGCGGGAGAAAATGGCTGAAAATGTAGCTTTTACCTTTTATTTATAGCACCCACTCCAACCAATTCTCTGGTGTTACGATGGCTTTTTCCTTCACATCGTATGCAGTAAGAAAGGTATTCGGAAATTGAGTGTTGGCTCTCTTGGGATTCCACTTCATCTCAAACAAAGAGAATTGTCCGTCACACTCCTCTATATAATCTATTTCCTGCTGCTGGTTGGTTCGCCAGAAATAACTGTTCACATATCTACCGGCATACTGATTTGCCTTTAACCGCTCACTAATGAAGAAGTTCTCCCACAAGGCACCAACATCCTGGCGAAGCGAAAGTGGAGCAAAATTCTGCAAAATGGCATTGCGGATACCATTGTCATAGAAATAAAACTTCTTAGCCTTCTTTAATTCTGTGCGAAGATTGCGACTGAACCCACTCAACTTAAAGATGATATAACATTTCTCCAGCAAATCAATGTATTTCTCCACCGTCTTGTTATCTGTTCCCACCGTTTGTGCCAACTCATTATAAGAAACCTCGCTCGTTACCTGTAAAGCCAAAGCTGTAAGCAACTTGCCCAGCAAAGCTGGACGACGAACGCTTTCTAAATTGAGTAAGTCTTTATAAAGATAACTGTTGGCGAGATTATAAAGCAGCTCCTTCGCATCTGCTGCATGATTAATGACATCAGGATAAGACCCATAAATAAGTCGATTTCCCAACGTCTGCTTAACACCCAACAGTCCCTGGGATTTGAGCAACTCTCCCGTAGAAACGGGGAAGAGATGGTACTCAAACTTACGTCCGGTCAACGGCTCGTTTAGTTTGTTCTGTAAATCAAACGAGGAAGAGCCGGTTACCAGTAGCTGTACATCAGAAAAATTATCTGTGATTCTTTTCAACACCATTCCGATGTTCTCTACCCGTTGTGCTTCATCAATGACTACAATCCGATGATGCCCGATCAGCAGTTTGAGTTCAGATGAGTTAATCTGCGACAGCATCTGTATCACCTCCGGCTCATCGCAATTCAAAGACAGGGTTGGTTCGTCATGCTTTTCAAGAATCATTTTGAAAAGCGTACTCTTTCCCACCTGTCTCGCTCCAATCAGGATGATAGCCTTTCCGGCAAACATCCGTGACTCTATCACATCTTGCAGTTGACGTTGTATCATATCATTAAACCCTTTCCATTATTAATAAAGTTCTTTGTTTCAATTTCGGCACAAAGATAAGAAAAAAAATCCTAATCCCAAAATTCTATATAATTTTTGGGATTAGGGACCCAAAAAGCTCCAGAAGCAGCCCGCCCTTTACCTTTGCTTTACTCTTCGGCCAGCGATTTTCAATTCCGCTACGCGCCGGTGACCGTTATACTGGGGTACAAGAACCAGCGTGATGCCTGATGGCAAAATAAAAGCCCCCGGTGCACCAGGCACCGGGGGCTTTAAATAAGCTATGGCTTTTTATCTTTAAAAAGAGCAACCTCGCTGGCTTAACATCCCGCTAGGCTTTTTTACCTTTTTACCTTTATAAGGTACAGCTGGTAACTCCGAGCGTAGTAGCGATGGCTGTAAGGACGGAGATTGCAATCT